>JACCDO010833795.1_pt1 | contig 11676 bp, 3 predicted proteins | sample 7446101 | NCBI WGS metagenome assembly JACCDO01 (sample SAMN15323440, study PRJNA562643) | freshwater metagenome | isolation source: river surface water | place: USA:Blue River Watershed | collected 2017-08-16 | reverse complement strand
ATTCGTTATTTGAATTTGGTGATAAATTTAATTCAGGTGCAATTAAGATTAAATTGAATAATGAATTTATCTTAATGAAAGAATCGTTTTATAGATTATTTTCAGAAGCTGAAAATATTAAATCCGACAGTGTTTTTTTTGATGAAAATAATCATAAAACTGATTATCAACAGGTGGTTTATACAATACAAGATAAAGATGGCAAAAACTTATCCTTTATCCGCAATGATGTTAAAAAAATTGCCAATGATAACTCGCAAACATCAATTGATTTATTGATTGAAAATTATCAAGAGGTAATAAATTACACCAAAGAATATCTGGAATCTTCAATTGAGTCTATAAATGCTATTTTTAATAACCCCGAAGAGTTGTCCAGCATTATTTTATCAATTGCTGAAGGGCTTAGTAACGACGAATCGCTAAATCAAATTGCCAGAAAGATTTCTTTAAAATATCAAATAAGATTTTTAATGGAAGATATACAAAATTCTTTAATATTTTCGCCAGAAGATTATCAAAGAATTATAAATGACGATTTTGAAAATTTATCTCCAGAAGCCTATGAATCAATTTCTATAATTCAAAATAGTAATTTTTATAAAATTGCCTATTCTTCGATGTTATCTTTTGTTAGCGAAGTTGCAATTCGTGAGGGAGATTTAAATTCTCAACAATATATGCAGATTGTCTCATCTGCTATTGCCCAATCTTCGGCAAATCTGGCAATAAATTATGCCTTTAATTCATATTTTGGCGAAGCTTCTCAGGGTGTAATGGCTTTAAAAGCGGGTATTGGATATGGTGTATCTCATTTAATTAATGTTGCAATAAAAGATATTTTTTCAGATGACAAAATGAATTCTCACCAGTGGCAAAGCTCTATAAATAGTGCGGGCTTGGTTGCATCGGCTGCTGGTGTTGGATCTGCATTATCTTCGGCACTTATAACCGGATCTTATGCAGGCCCTATTGGGGCAGCGGTTGCCGTTGCTATCGCCTACTCTATGATTGGTGGCAAAGAATTAAATCCTAATGAATTTTTTGAAAAGATTGATTTTTATCAAAAAATTTATTCTGACCAAAAATTAAATCCCGATTTTTATGCTTTAACATCTTTTGATTTTCGCGATGGCATAATAATCAATTCTTCGCCTTATTATAATTCTAATATTTATGGGAGTAATGACGATGATAGTTTAATCGGTGGCAACGGCACCAATACAATTATTGGCTACGAAGGAAATGACCAAATTTTTGGCAAAAATGATATTGATATAATTTATGGCAATAATGGCTCGGACACAATAATTGCAGGAGATGGCGACGATATAATATTTGGCGGAGAAGATAATGATATTTTATATGGAAGCGGAGGGAATGATTTGATTTACGATCAAAATTTATCGCAAATTTTATCTAATATGCAAACCGATAATGATCTTATTCATGGTGGTATTGGTGATGATATTATAATTTCCTCAATTGGTAATGACACAATATTTGGTGATGGGGGGCAAGATATTATAAAAGCTCAATTAGGCGACAATATTATTTTTGGAGGCAATGGCTCGAATGATATAAAATCTGGCGATGGCAAAGATATAATTTTTGCTGGAAATGACGGCGATTATATTGATGGCGAAAAGGATAATGATGAAATTCACGGTGGCAATGGCGATGATATTATAGATGGTAATGAGGGTGATGATATTATTTTTTCAGGACTTGGCAAAAATTTGATTTTTGGCGGAGATGGAAATGATATTATATTTGCTAAATTTAACAACAGAATTATTTCGATTGGTGATTTTAAAAATTCTCTTCATGGTGAATTTGGCAATGATATAATAATCGGCTCACCAAATAATGATTTAATCTCCGATGGCGATGGCGACGATATTATTTTTAGCGAGAGTGGCGATGACGAAATCAATATTGGTAATGGTAATAATATTATTTATTATGATATTCAAAGCAATCTCAATGTTATCAAAGCTTCAGACCAAATAAATAAACAAAATAGTAGTGGCGAAAATGCTATATATCTTAGAAATTTTTCATCAAATTTATCACCAGTTTTTACAAAAATAAATAACAATTTAAAGATAAATTTTATCGATAATCAAAACAAATTTACTAATAATCAAATTATCATTGAAAATCAATTTTTAAATTCACAAAATTTATTAATAAAAAAATTAATTTTGAATAATAATTTTTTGAATTTAGTAGATATTGATTTATCAATTAATAATCCACAAAATCATCTATTTAGAACTTTTGATAATCAAGAAATTATTATTAAAGATCAAAATTTTTCTGCAATTTATGATCAGATATTGTTATTGCAAGATTTAAATCAAATTAGTTTATTTGGCAATTCTAACAATTCATATGATAAAATTTTTCAATTTTCAGCGGGTGAATTATCTAATTTAGATTCAGAAATATTCAATGAAGTTCAGTGGCAACAAATAAAAAAACAGCGAAATATCTTGGGAGGGCATTATACCGTTTGGCAAAAAAATTATAATTTTGAAATTACTTTAAACGAAGATAATAGCGGTGCAATTGGCAATATTTGGCAAGAGAAAATATTTGGCAATAATTATGCAAATCAAATTTATTCTGGCTCGGGCAGTGATAATTTATGGGGCTTTTTTGGTGATGATATATTATTTGGGTCAACTGGCGAAGACTATCTTAATGGAGGACCTGACCATGACTTACTCATGGGTGGTCAAGATAATGATATAATCGATGGTTCAAGCGGTAATGATGAAATTTATGGTAATCAAGGCAATGACATTATTCAGGATTATGAAGGAACTAATATAATTTTTGGAGGCGAGGGCGAGGATTCGATTAAAATTTCTGATTTTGGAAATCAAATTTTTGGCGAGGCAGGTCATGATATAATTGAAGTTATTGATAATCAATTTTTAGTTGAAAATAATTTTATAACCACAAATATTTTTGGAAATATAATTTACGGTAATTCAGGAGATGATTCGATAAAGTCTGGCAAAAAAAACGATTTTTTATTTGGTCAAGATGGCAATGATTTTATTGCTGGAGGCTTGGGGGCTGATTATATATCAGGTGGCGAGGGCAACAATATTTTGCAGGGCGATAGCGATAATGATAAAATTTTTGGTGATATTGGTAATGATATAATTGATAGTGGCGATGGCGATGATTCTATCTGGGGGGGTGGTGGTTTTGATTCAATTAAAACAGGCAAAGGCAACGATATGGTGCGAGCTGGTGAAGGAGATGACGAAATTCTAAATATTTCAGGCGATGATTATATTTTTGGTCAAGCAGGAAATGATATTATTAAACTATTTGAGGGCAATAATTACATTGATGGCGGGCTTGATAATGATCAAATTTTTGGTGGCAATGGTGACGATAAATTATTTGGTAATTTTGGCAATGATTTGATAATTGATGGCTTAGGCGATGATGAAATTTCTGGCGGAGAAGGTGATGATATATTTATAATCGAGTCGAGCAATGATAATATCATAACCATAGATAAAATTAATGATTTTAACCCAAATCAAGATAAAATTATTATAAAATTGAATTATAAAAATCAGTTAAATTTTTTAGATATTTTAAATAACTCACAAAATAAAATTGATGGTTGCGAACTAATAATTGGAAATCAAAAATTATTTTTAAATAATGTTAAATTAACAGATTTAACTCCTAAAAATTTTGCGATTGGCTTCACTTTAGATGCAGATTCAAAAATATTTTTTGCTGATAATTATGGTCAAATTATATTTGGCAACTCGCTTAATAACGATATTTTTGGTTCTAATTTTGATGATGAAATTTTTGGTGGTTTTGGGTCTGATAATCTTTATGGTCTTGATGGCAACGATATTTTGCATTATGAAATTGACGATCGATTTACCAAAAATCAACAAATTACTTTTAGTGATGAAATAGGATATTACAGAACTTATCAATCATTAATCTCTCGAACCTTAATTGAGAAATATACTCAAGAATATTACAATTATCAGCCTAAATCAAATTATGTAAATTTATCTAATATTCTTAATAATACAGTTTTTGAAAGTGGATATGAGCTTATTTTAATTGATAAATCAAGTCCACGAGTTATCTCGCTCTCCAGCTCTCGGATTGTTAATGAACCTTTTAGAAGTTCAAATTACATATCTCTGCAAAAAGTCGAAAAAATTGATTTTACCTATTATCAGAATTTTTATTTCAAAACTATTAATTATCACAATCAACAAGAAACTAACATCAGCTCATACAATAGAAGTCTAGATAATTTTTATGGAGGTGAGGGTTTTAATAGTTTAGTTATGACAAATAGTAATGATTTTTTATCTTTTGATGATAATAATTTATCAATCAAAAATTCATCATCAAGAATAAATTCTATCGAAGCAATTTTTGCCCTCGATGGCAACGATATTATAAATTTTAGTTCCCCACAATATTTGGCTGATAATTACATAGTTTATGGAGGTTTTGGTAACGATAAAATTTGGCTTGGCGAGGGTTCTGACCAAGTTTATGGCAATGAGGGGGATGATGAAATATATTCTGGTGGCGGAGATGATTTAATTAATGGTGGAGAGGGTCAAAATATTATTTATGCTGGCGAGGGAAATGATTTAATAAATTCTTGGGAAGGTAAAGATATAATTTTTGCCGAAAATGGCGATGATAAAATTTATTTATCTTCAAACAATATTTCTATTGATGGTGGCAATGGAATTGATGAAATAAACTTAAGCAGTTTTGAAAATGGAGTAAATATAAATTTGTCAAATCATCAAATTGAAAATTTATTTAATAATAAAATTTCCGCCTTAAATATTGAAAACATTATCGCCACCAATTTTAACGATATAATTATTGGTGATTCTAGCAATAATCAAATTAATCCATTAAATGGCGACGATGAGCTATTTGGAGAGTTGGGAAGTGATATTTATATTATTGATGCAAATTCTGGTTTAAAAACTATTTCTGAAAATGGTGATGATCGCGATATATTAATATTTAATAAAATTTCTTATAAAAATTTTATTTTAAATAAAATTAATGATGATTTAATAATATACAACAATAATCAACAAAATATAATTATTAAAAATCAATTTATTGATAATTGTAAAATCGATGAAATTTTTTTCGATAATAAAAATATTTTGTTTGAGAAAAATTTTATTATTTCCGATGAAGACAGCTCAATAGAGATTACTCAAGAATTTCTAAATAAAAAATTCTTTCTTAAAAATCAGCCACAAATATCTAATATTCGTTGCAAATATGGGTCGATATTTATAAATGAATTTAATAATTTAATCTATCAACCAAACCATAATTTTTTTGGATTTGATTTAATCGAAATCATCGATGATAACATTATTAATAAAATTCAAATCTATATAAATCCAACCAATGATATTGTTGCAGGAGAATTGCCAGATTTTAATTTTAAGGTTAATCAATCAAACCAAATTGATTTAAAACAATATTTTTTTGATAACGAAAATGATAAGATTAATTTTAAAGTTTCGATAGATGGCTTTAAGGATTTGCCTAGTTGGTTAAAATTAAATCCTGAAACATCGGTTATTACTACTGAAATTGCAAAATCTGGTGAAATTAATTTAAAATTAGATATTTACGAAAATAATATTTTTAGATTTACCGATAATTTTCAAATAAAAATTTCACGAGATTTGGTCGCCGATGCTCCGCAAAATATAATCAAAAATATTATATCTGGCGATCAAGGTTCTAATAAAATATACTCCCAACAAAAAAATCACGATATTGTAGTTGCTGATAAAGGAGATGATGAGATTTTTTATCTTGAAGATGATATCTGGATTAATACTACTGAACTGAATTTTAAAGCTTGGAATATATATTCGGGAGATATTTTTGATGTTAGTTTTAAGGTAAGAAGCTTTGATTGTTTTGATGGAGGAGAAGGCGAAGACTCTATTTATTTAACCAAAAAACATGATGCATTTTTTCTTGATGATCAGGGTTTATCAAATTTTGGTAATATTACAAAATTTAGCGATATAGAAAAAATTTATGCTGATGATGGCGACGATATTATCGATTTAACATCATTAAATTTTTCATATGGAGATATATCTCTCTTTGGTCAAGATGGCAATGATATTTTGTGGTCCAATGATGGCGATGATTTAATTTATGGTGGCAATGGCTCTGATAATATTCATGGTGGCAATGGCGACGATATTTTAAATGGTCAAGATGGCAATGATAAAATAAATGGCTATTATGGAAACGATATATTTATCGGTGGCTTGGGAGCTGACAAAATAATCACTGGAGATGGTTTTGATATTATAAAATATGACTCTCTAACCGATTCAAATAAAAATTCTTTTGATGTAATCGAAGATTTTGATTTTTTAAATGACCAAATCTCTTTGGTAAATATGGGTTTTGATAATATTCTAAAATATGATAACACCGAATTTAATATCGAATATCAAGGTTTAAAAACCCTTAATTATTCTTTTGAAAATGGTAATACCAAAATATTTGATAATAATTCAGATTTTTTAATTTTAATGCAAGGAAACTATGAACTAACAAACCATAATTTTATATTCCAATAATTAAATATTTAAATTGATAAGATTTTAATTTAGCAAAATTTATTAAATTTTTGCTATTAATTTTTTTAACTATAATTAAATACTGATTTTTAATTTGCCAATCCGCAATTTAACAATTAATAACATAAAATTTTATTAAAAACACCAAAAAAACCTTAAATTTATGAAAAAAATCACAAACCCTTTTATATTACTTATTTTGTTTTTTTGTAAAATAAATATTTCGGAGGCATTTGCTGAAATAATGATTGAAAATATCTCGCAAAATCAGGCTTCTGGTCAGTCTTCTGAGGGTCAATTATCTGCAGATTCTAGACTAGTTGTTATCGACATTAATGAGCAAAAATATCCACAATTTTATAATCGATTTGCGGTTGAAGATAAAATAAAATCTGGTCACGGATTGAGTTTGAATATATCTAAAAATCTTACTTTTAAAAATATTAATAACGATAAATTATTTTTACTTTCAGAAGTTTTTTATATTAAAAATTTTGAAAATAATCATTATAATTCAATTAATCAGATCGCTGGCTTAAGGCTGATGATTCAAGAAAATTTGTTAAAAAAAATTTCCTATAAAATTCAAAATTTTCATTTTGGCTTGGGGGCGAATTTAATTTTTATAAATTATAATCATGTTAAACAAGGTAGGTTTCAATCAGATCTGATGCCAAATATTTTAATTACTAAGCAAATTTCTAAAAATTATAGCTGGCGATTAAATTATCTGGGTTCTGGAGGTTTGTTCGCAACAAAATCAAGTACGGGTAAGAAAATTTATATAAATAATCTTGATCTCGGTCTTTGTTATAATTTCTAATAATAAAATATTTTTAACATTTTTATAAACTCAATTTCTAAATAAAAATTAATTAACACCAAAATTAATATGCTATTTTATCGAACCCTTTTATCAATGCTGTCTGCCGATAATTTTTTAAATTTTAAAAATTATCAAGATTACGAAAAAATTTATCAATCTATAAAGATAAAAAAAATATTTTTATGGAAAAAAATTATAACAAATAAAAATTTTTTTATAAAAATAATTTTTCATATTTTGCTCTTACAAATTTTATCAATTGAGCAAGTCAAGGCAATTTCGGTTAATCAATTAATAAATATTGCCATTGAAAATAATCAAGAATTAACGATTGCTAAATCAAAATTAAATAATGTCAGGTTATTGCAAGATAAAGCCATTGCTGAATTTATGCCAAATATATGGATTGGTCTAAATAAGGGCATTCAAAATACTAAATCAAATAACACTGAAAACTTTTCTCAAGAAGGCAATTTTTATAATAAAGAAATTCAATTTGAGCAGTCGATTTTTAAAGGTTTTTTTGGTATCAATAATTTAAAAAAGAGTGAGAAAATTTATTTAATTGATCTATCGAATTATTTGGAGAGGCAACAACAAATTATTTTTGAAATCTTAAAACTCTGTCTCACCAATAATTTACTTAAAAAACAGCAAAATTTTTTGCAAGAAATTTTTGAAAATATCCAAAATTTGAATAAAATTTTAAATGCTAAATTAAAATTAAATCAGACAACAAAACAAAAATTAATCGATAATCAGAATGAGCAACTAGCTTTAAGTCTTCAAATAAATCAAAAGAAAACCGAAATAGATGATAATTTTGCCCAACTAATCTTGATTTGTAACTTAGCAAATTTAAGCAATCAAGAAATTGATTTTGCGGGGTATGATATTTTTGAAAAATTACCAAATATTAAAACATTGGTTAATTTGATTGATTTCAATTACTCATTAAGAGCTAAATATTTAAATAACAAACTTCAAATTGATGAAATTAATATTAAAAAATCTGAATTTTCGCCAACAATATCATTAATCGGCAATTTATCTCAACAGAAAAATAATATTTATTTACAAAATCAAAAAATATTTAATCAATCAATCTCTATAAATCTAAAGATTCCTTTGTTTCAAAAGGGTCTTGAATATACAAATTATAAGGATGCTATCGAAAAACAGCAAATAACTTTAAAAGAATATAATTATCATAAAAATATTTTAATTAGCGAACTAAACAAACAACATAATCAATATAATTCTTTAGAAAAAAATCTTGAATTATGTAATGTAATTTTAAAAAACTGGCAAGAAAAAATTTCAATTTCAAAATCAAAAATTGACCTCAATATTGCTGATTTATCAGAGTTATACGAAACTAAGATATCTTATTTAAATCAAAATATAATTTGTCAAAAAATCGAATGCGAACTCTTAATTTCGATGTTCAAAATTAAAAGCTTAATTGGTGATTTATTTATCGAAAATAGCAATAAATTTTTGGCAGGAGATTTGCATGTTTAAAAAAATTAATCCTTCAATTTTTGGTTTAATCAATGGTTATCAAGCTTTTAAAATCATTTTTTTAACCATAATTATTAAAATGATGACAATCGCTGTGGCATTTTATTCATTGCAAATCTTTGATAAAGTATTTGCATCTTCTAGTATGTCAACATTGTTTTATCTGACTATAATTACTATCTTCTTAATATTAATAACAATATTTTTAACCAATTATAGATATTTGTTAATAGAAACAATATACCAAAAATTTTGCAAAAATTTGAAGAAAAAAATCAAAAATAATAAAAGTTTAATTTTGCAGAAAAAATTAATTGAAATTTTATTAAAAATTGACAATATTTTTCGAACCAATGTTATGATCTTGATTATTGATATAGCTATCTCGCCGATATATTTAATTGTATGTTATTTATTTCATCCATTTTTATTTGTTTTTAGTTTATTTGCGGTAGTTTTATTGTTTGTTTGGGAAAATTTTTATCATAAAAAAATTAACAAATTTCAATCGCAAATTAATTTGCATAATCAGCAACAAATAAAATTAAATGAGTGCCTAAATAATAACGAAATAGCAGTTTCACAAAAAAATTATAATATCGCAACTATTAAATTTTATATTAATAATTATTCAAAAAACAACGAAGTAATTAATTATTATCAATTAATTTATAAATTAAATATCTACAATAAAAATATTCGCTCAATTGTTATGATATTGGCAACAATGTTTAGCTCAATATTGGTTTTAATCAATCAGATAAGTGTCGGATCAGTTATTGCATTTGCGGTCATTTTATCAAAATTCTTAGAATCATTTGTCAACTTATCTTCCACTATCAACAATCTAAAAGACCTCAACAATATAATTTTAGAAAACAATAATATTAATCAACAACTAAATGAAAATAAAAAAATAAATATTTTTAACATTGATAAAATAATTTTTGAAAAAATATATCACCGCGATATAAATTTTGATAATATAATTAAAATTGAAAATATCCAAATCAACCAGAATTCTTCAGTGGCAATTTTCTCAAAATCTATTTTTGAAATTGAATTTATGGCGAAATTAATTACCAAAATAATTGTTCCGAAATTCGGTAAAATTTTTATTAATAACCATAATATTGAAGATATATCCTGTGATGAAATTCTTGAGCATATTAATATTATAGAAGAGAATCAGCAATTTTATTTTGATGACATTGCTAAAAATATTGTTAATAATTACCAAAATATTGATGAGAAAAAACTCCAATCATTTCTTAATTCTAATATTTATGGACAAGAAATTATGAATTTAAAAAATCAATATTTTACAAAAATTTCCGAGTTAAATCTTCAACAAAAATCTTTGGTTAGTCTACTAATCGCTTTATATCGTCAATCATCAATTTTATTTGTTGGTAATCATCAACATTTTAATAATAAGAACTTGTTTTATGATTTAATTTTTAACCATCGTGCGAGCATTAAATTTATTTGCAACCCAAATGCCGATTTTGTTAAAAAATGCCAATATTTTATTAACTTTAATAATGGAGTTGCAGATTTTAAATCTATCAAGGAATTGCATATTTTATCACTTAAAAATCAAACTGGAGAAAAAAATGATATTTAATTTTTTTAACGATTAAAGGTAGAGAAAATTTATTAAATATTTTTGGCAAACATAAATCTCATATTTTATTAATTAAATTTTATAAAAACCAATTTTAAAAACACCATGAAAAATCTAAAAAAATTTTTTATGATTATAAAAAATCATCAAAAGAATTTTATAATATTAATTTTTTTAATATTTGTTATTTGTTGTTCTTTATTTCCGATATCTTCAGCGGTAATTACTAAGGGAATATTTAGCTATGATACTGCAAAAAAACCCATTAAAATCAATAGTTCAGCGGTTGTTGAAAAAGTTTTTGTGAAGAATGGTCAGAAAATAAAAAATGGTGAAAAAATAATGCAACTTAACTCTCTTAAAGAGTTAACCGATAACAATATTGCTAAATATAAATTATTATATTCGTTAATTGAACAACAAATTTTAGAGCTAGAAAATATCGCTATTAACAACAATAAAATCAATGAATTAAATATCCAAAATAAATTAATTTTAAAAAATTTTAGTCAATCAGAAATAAATGAATTTTCATATATTCTTGCTAAATCTCAGCAAATAATAAAATCATTTATTGAGAAATATCAAAATGACTTAGCCATTTTAACTTATAAAAGAAATAATTACCTACAGGAAGTTAATATTAATCAACAAAAATCAAAAATAATTCTTAAACAAATTACAAAACAAGAAATTATGTTAAAAAATAATTATGTTGATGAGAATTTTTTAAATGAATTAAAAAAACAGCGACTTGAATTAATAATGCAAATTCAAAGTGTAAATAATAATATTTTGGCGATTGATAAACAAATTAAGTCATTAAAAAATGAAAATATTCTCGATATATCAAAAAAAATTTTAGAGAATTCTTTATCTATAAATATAAACACCCAACAACTTGATTTAAATCAAGATATTTTAAAAAGAACCACAATTAATTCTCCCGCAGATGGATTTATTGAAGATTTAAAATATTTTTCAGCGGGCGATGTTATTGAATTTGGTTCAGTGATCGCCAATATTGTGCCTTT
>JACCDO011398465.1_pt1 | contig 11677 bp, 12 predicted proteins | sample 7446101 | NCBI WGS metagenome assembly JACCDO01 (sample SAMN15323440, study PRJNA562643) | freshwater metagenome | isolation source: river surface water | place: USA:Blue River Watershed | collected 2017-08-16 | reverse complement strand
CCCCCTGCGGTGATCAATGCCGTCCTCGACGCATTGGCCCCCCTGGGTGTGAAAGACCTGGACATGCCTGCTACGCCCCATCGCGTCTGGCAAGCCATTCAGCATGCCAAGGCCTGAGCAAACGGATCGACCTTTTGGAGAACACACATGTACGCATTTCAATATGAACGCCCCGCTAACCTGGCCGATGCCCTCAAAGCTGTAGGCGCCGGCGGCCAAGCCTTGGCCGGTGGACAAACCCTGGTGGCCGCCCTGAAGCAGCGCCTGCAACAGCCTGAAAAATTGATCGACCTTGGACAGATCGCCGATCTGAAAGGCATTTGCATGGAAGGCAACAGCGTGGTGATTGGCGCCATGACCCGACATCAAGACGTGGCCAACAACGCCGATGTGATCAAGCACATTCCTGCGCTGGCTGCCCTCGCTGATGGCATTGGCGATCGCCAAGTCCGCGCCATGGGCACGCTTGGCGGTTCTGTGGCCAACAACGACCCAGCTGCTTGCTACCCCAGCGCCGTCTTGGCATTGGGTGCGACCGTGCGCACCAACAAGCGCAAGATCGCTGCCGACGACTTTTTCCAAGGCATGTACGCCACCGCTTTGGAGCCCGGCGAGTTGATTCAGTCGATTGCTTTCCCCAGCCCCAAGCGTGCGGCCTATGCCAAGTTCAAGCAAGCTGCTTCGCGCTTTGCTTTGGTGGGTGTCTTTGTCGCCGACACGGGTTCTGGCGTTCGCGTCGCAGTGACCGGCGCAGGCAACGGTGTCTTCCGACATGCGGGTCTTGAAGCTGCGTTGTCAAAAGACTTCAGCCCCAAGGCTGTGGCCTCGGTGGCCATCGACGCCAGCGGACTCAACAGCGACATCCATGCATCGGCCGAGTACAGGGCGCATCTGATTCGGGTGCAAACCCAGCGCGCGGTGCAGCAGGCGCTCGGATGACCCAGGCGCAGTCCTGGCGCAACACCGATGACGTGATCCGCGCTTTATCCAGCGTGGGTTATGAATCGGACCGGCGGTTGGCAACCGCCGTTTTTTTGAGTACGCGCCTACAACGTCCCTTGCTCATGGAAGGTGAGCCCGGTGTGGGCAAAACCGAATTGGCCAAAGCCCTGGCCAAAGTGCTGGGTCGACCCTTGATTCGGCTTCAATGCTATGACGGACTGGAACAGCGCGAAGCCTTGTACGAGTGGAACCATGCGGCCCAGCTCTTGCACATGCGTGCAGCACAGGGCACGGTGAGCACGCAGGCGCTGGAGCAAGAGGTGTATCAAGAACGCTACTTGATCCGTCGCCCCTTGTTGCAGGCTTTGCAAACGCCCGAGCCCGGCGCCGTCTTGCTCATCGATGAAGTCGACCGTGCGGATGAGCCCTTCGAGGCTTTCCTGTTGGAATTCTTGGGCGAGTATCAAGTGACCATTCCTGAGCTGGGCACCATTCAAGCCCAAAGCACACCACTCACGCTGCTCACCAGCAACCGCACCCGCGACCTCAACGATGCGGTCAAGCGCCGTTGCCTTTACCACTGGATGGACTATCCCGATCGCGATCGCGAACTTGCCATTGTTCGCGCCCAAGTCCCAGAGGCCTCGGATCAACTGGCCCGTCAAGTCGCGGACTTCGTGGCCAGGCTGCGCAGCCAGCCCTTTGCCGACGCCTTTGTGCGCGGCCCTGGCATTGCCGAAAGTGTCGAATGGGCCAAGGCTCTGGTTTCACTGGACACGCTGGAACTCGACCCCGAAGTCGTTCAAGACACGGCAGGCATCTTGTTCAAACAACGCGAGGACATTGCCGCGTTGCTGCCACTCGTGGATCAATTGCTAGAACCGGTTCAGGACTGAGCGCCTCATGTTGCTGGGAGATGCCCGATCAGGCAAGTTGGCGCAGAACATGGTTGGATTTGTTCGCACCTTACGCCGGGCAGGCTTGCCCATAGACGCTTCTCGCTCTGCCCTCGCCTTGGAGTCTTTGCACCACTTGGGGCTGGAACGCCGCGACGACGTGCGCTCTGCGCTTTGTTCGGTGTTGGTGTCTCGAGAAGAAGACCTTCAGGTCTTCGATCAATTGTTTGATGCGTACTTTCGCAACCCGGAGTGGGCCCAGCAGTTGCTGAGCCAGATGTTGCCTCAGGCCCAAGAGGCCAAACCCAGGGATCAAAAAGCCAGGGTTCAGGAAGCATTGCGGGCCGCACAGCCCAAGTCTGCGCCCAAAGAAGACGAGCTCGATCTTGACGCTGCGATGACCGCCAGCGACCTCAACCGTTTGCACAACGCCGACTTCGCCCAACTCTCGGCCAGCGAGTTCAAGCTGGTTGAGCGCTTGGCCCGCCAGATGCCTTTGCCCGTGCCGGAACTGCCCTCGCGCCGAACGCACGCGGGCGCGCGCGGTCACCGGCTGGATTGGGGCGCTTGCTTGCGCGAATCGGTCAAAAACGAGGGTGAATGGTTCACCTTGTTTCACCGCGTGCGGCGTCCTCAGCCTTTGCCTTTGTTGGTATTGGTCGATGTGTCGGGATCGATGGAGCGGTATGCCCGGCTGATGCTCGCTTTTTTGCACCAAGCCACGCGCCATGTGCCTCGCCAAGTGTTTGCCTTTGGCACTGGCCTCACCGACCTGAACCCCGCATTCCGTTTGCGCGACACCGATGACATGCTGGCCGATTGCAATCAGCAGATTCGCGACTTTGCAGGTGGCACACGTCTTGGCGATGCCTTGACCCAGTTGCGCCTTCAACACCCGCGCGCCCTGCTCGGCCGCCGCACTTTGGTTTTGCTCATCTCCGATGGCTTGGACACTGGCGAGCCATCTGTCCTCAACGGCCAGGTCAGCTGGCTCAAGCGACATTCGCGCGCATTGCTCTGGCTCAATCCCTTGCTGCGCTTTGAAGGCTATTCGCCTCAGGCGCGCGGGGCCCAGGTTTTGGCCCAGCATGCAGATGCTTTGCTGGCGATTCACAATCTCTCCAAACTCGAGGCTTTGGCAACCGCCATGGCCCAACTGCTTAAACGTCTTCACTGAATCTGGAGTTTCTCTATGGACATGCTTGGTCAACGCACTCTTCCCGTCAGTCAACAACACACCTGGGATGCGCTCAATAACCCCGAAGTCCTCAAAGCGTGCATCCCTGGGTGTGATCGCTTCGAGACCGATGGACCCACCATTTACAACGTTGGGGTCACGCTCAAAATCGGACCTGTGGCCGCCAAGTTTGCTGGCAAGGTCAGCTTGTTGGACATCATGCCGCCCAATTCGTATTCACTTCAGTTCGAGGGCCAAGGCGGTGTCGCAGGATTTGGCAAAGGCACGGCACAAGTTCAGTTGCAAGCCACCGAAGGCGGTTGCGAGTTGCGCTACACGGTCAACGCCCAAGTCGGCGGCAAGATTGCCCAGTTGGGTCAAAGGCTGATCGACGGTGCGGCCAAATCGCTGGCTGAAGACTTCTTCAAACGCTTTGAAAACCGCTTGCTTGAACTCCACCCGCCTGCTCAAGTGCCTGTGGCAACTCAGACGACTGCACCACGAGCCAAGGCGACCCAAGGTCCGCGCAGCCTGTTGGACATTCCACTTTGGGTTTGGGGTTTGGGTTCGGCTTTCATCGCTGTGGTGGCGTTTTGGTTGGGTCGGTGATTCGTCATGGAAAACCTTGATCTCATGGTTTTGCGCCGACTCAAAGAGTGGCGCGATGCAGGTCACCGAGGCTTGTTGGCCACAGTGACCCGAACCTGGGGTTCATCGCCTCGTCCTGTGGGTTCCATCATGGCCTTGTGCGATACCGGTGCCGTTGTCGGTTCGGTTTCTGGCGGTTGCATCGAGGACGACCTGATCTATCGCTACACCCAGGCTTATGCCCAAGCAGCCAAGGTCGCCGGTGAATCGGCGCAGATTCCTCAAGGACCGCCTGAACGCATCAAATACGGCATCACAGCCGATGAAGCGCATCGCTTTGGTTTGCCTTGCGGTGGCACACTTGAATTGCTGCTGGAGTTTGACCCCGATGCGAAAGTGCTGGGCGATCTCATCGAACGCCTTGAAGCAGGGCAGTTGGTGCATCGACGAACCGATTTGCAAAGCGGCACAGTCAGCCTGCAAACGGGTCAACACCCGCAAGCGCTGGTCATCGATGAGCACCAACTGATCAACACCTTTGGCCCCGAATACCGAATGCTCCTCATTGGTGCAGGTCAACTCACCGAGTACTTGGCGACCATGGCGGTGTTCTGCGGTTTTTCGGTCACGGTCTGCGACCCGCGCGAAGAGTACCGTGGCGCTTGGCAAATGGCCCAGGTGAAGATGACGGGCGACATGCCCGATGACGTGGTGCGCGAGTTCGCACCCGACAGGCGCTCTTGCGTGATTGCCCTCACACACGACCCCAAGCTCGACGATCTGGCCTTGCTCGAAGCACTGGGCACCGAAGCTTTTTACGTGGGTGCAATCGGTTCGCGGCGCAACAACCTGGCGCGACGCCAACGGATGATCGAGCACTTCGAACAAACCGAAGAGAGCCTGGGCAAGTTGCGTGGGCCCATTGGCATTTACATCGGCAGCAAGATGCCTTCAGAGATCGCTGTGAGCATCATGGCTGAGGTTTTGGCGGTGAAAAATGCTGTCCCCCTGCCCCGCGACATGGATGTGGGGCATGCCAAAGATGCGCTGGATGTGAGCCCCAATGATCCTGGGGTTCAGGTGTGTTTCAGCAGAAATTGAGGCGGCCAAGGCGAAGAGACAGCACCTGCTTGACTCACTGAGCGTTTGCACCGCAACCCAAAGTGGGCAGCACCACCTGCGCCCAGACCTTGAACGCTGGCCAGTTTTGAACTGGCGACCAAATCAACTGCCAATCCTCTTGCGTTGCAGGGCTTTCACCCATGCTCAACCTCAGCACGCCCGTACGCGCAAGGTCTGAAGGTTCTGCCCAAGGGCTTTTGAGCGGATCGCCATCTTCGGACACCTGAATCATGGCCCACGGCGTGACGGGCTGAAAGTACGCCAACATCATCCCGCCAAGATGACTTGGGGCTTCAACCCGAATCAGTGGACAGGGCGTGGTCTTTTGCCAGTGATCCACCGCATTGACCACGACGTGACGCGCCTGAACTTTTCTGACATCCGCATGTTCAGCGCGAATGGTGCCCGTCATCTCGCTGGCCATGAGGACCAGCCCACCGATATGAATCACCGCCCAAAGCCACCAGACCCAAAGCTTGGGCTGACCCCAGCGTGATGCTGCCCAAACGGCCAAGGGCAACACCAAAAATTGCAAGGCTTGCATGCCCCAATGGCTTTGCAAGGACACGCCAAAAGAGGCCAGTGCGAGCAATGCCAATGCAGGGCCCCAAATCAAGGTCCACCACCACGGGTGCGACCACACCACCCGGGATTGACTTGGGCCTTGAGTCCAGCGCCAAACCAGCGAATGGACGCCCAACAGCAACAAACCAGGAATCCAATTTCTGAATTGCAAAACGTAAAGCGACAAGGCCTCGCTCCACACCCCGGCCTGTTGCCCTTGAAGCGATTTTTCGACGTACTTCATGGGCAAGCCCTCGTTTTGCCAGAGCCACCAGCCGTGAGGAGCCAAACATACCAGCGCGGTCCCCAAGGCCAAGCCCAAGCCCAACCACGAAGGATGCAGCTTTTCAAGTGCGTGGGGCGAAGGCCTGCCCGCCCATGCCGTGGGCAAGGGCTTGGGATTGGGAGCCGCCCACACCAAGACCACCATCAAGCCCAAGAAGGCAATTGGCATCAGGGCTTGGTATTTGGTGATCAGTCCGAACCCCGCCAAGAGGCCAACCCAGATCCAATCTTTGGTGCGGCCAGAGATCAAGGCCACGGCGAGTCGCCAGGCCAGCAAGGCCATCAGAGCCACCAACACCGAGTTGTGGTTGAACACCTGCGCCCTGCGCGTGAAGCCGTTGTTCAAGGTGAACAGCAACACCACCCAGTTGACGGATTCGATGGGCAAGAGAATCAAAGCCAAACGGTACACCCCGTACAAGGTGATCACGGCACACACGCCCCCTAGAAGGTAGGGCCATAAGGCCGAAGGTCCCCAATACCGCTGGAGAGAAGCCATCAACCAAGTGGTCAACGGAGGATGTTTCCAATAGCCCCATTCAAATGACTGAGCCCAAACCAATTGTTCCCAGCTGTCATTGAGCTGAGAGGGGTTGAACCAGGCTCCTGACCAAGCCCATGCCAATATGGCCAATGCTCCCAGCCACCAAACGGGCTGGGATCGAACCAATGCAAGTGATGAATGAGTAGAGGAGCGCGAATTCATGTCTGACCCAAAATCAGGCCAGACTGTATACGAAGGCGCTGGCCCAGGCGCTCGGGGATCATTCATAAAAATGAGTGCCATCCTCCCTGTCTTTGACTTGAGATGAGGATTTCCTCTTGAATTGGGGGAAATCGGCTGGGTCATCTACCGGACAAGGCCTAAAGCGTTCACGTGAAACCACCAATCAAAGCTCCTACGGTATCCAGTAAGATCCTTTGATTCTTTGACTTGCTTTGGCTTGGCCTTATACAAGCCCTCACAAACAGGAGATGTCTTGTGAAATCAATGCTTAAATTTGTCAGCGCAATGGACTGGATCAGTCACCACATGGGCAACGTTGCCTCTTGGGCAGTTCTGATCTCAGCTCTGGTCAGTGCAGGCAATGCATTCATCCGTTATGGGCTGGACTGGAGCTCAAACTCCTTGCTTGAAATCCAGTGGTATATGTTTGCCTGGGTCGTCATGGTGGGCGCACCCTACGCCCTCAAGGTCAACGAGCACGTCCGTGTTGACTTGATCTACGGCAAGCTCAAAGGCAACGGTGCTGTCTATGTCGACATCTTCGGCCTGATCTTCTTCTTGCTCCCCATCATGGGCTATTTGTTTTGGCTCTCTTTCCCCTACTTCTACAACACCTTGATCACCGGTGAAATGAGTCAAAACGCTGGCGGCTTGATCCGTTGGCCAGCCACCTTGGCCATGCCGGTTGGTTTCGCCATGGTGTGGTTGCAGGGGATTGCGGAACTCATCAAGCGGGTAGCTTATCTGCGTGGCGAGTACGCCATGGACACCCATTACGAAAAGCCCCTGCAGTGATTGCAGTACACAAGACCTCTTAAGGATTCATCATGCAAATGGAAAATTTCGCCCCCATCATGTTTGCGGGTTTGGTCGTTGTGATGCTGATTGGCTTCCCAGTGGCTTTCTCTTTGGCCGCGCTGGGCTTGTCTTGTGGATTGTTTGCGATTGAAATGGGCTGGTTTCCAACCGCGTTTCTGGGTAATTTGCCCCTTTCAATTTTCTCGATTCTGAGTAACGACTTGCTGCTTGCGATTCCCTTCTTCACCTTCATGGGGGCCATACTTGAGAAATGTGGCCTCGCCGAAGACATGCTTGACTCCATGGGCCAATTGTTTGGCCCGGTTCGTGGTGGCCTTGGCTACTCAGTCATCATCGTCGGCTTCATTTTGGGCGCCATCACTGGTACGGTGGCCGGTCAGGTCATTGCCATGGCCTTGATTTCTCTGCCCGTGATGCTCCGCTACGGCTACAACACCCGCTATGCCACTGGCGTGTTGGCCGCTTCGGGAACCATCACTCAGTTGGTGCCGCCTTCTTTGGTGTTGGTGGTCTTGGCCGACCAATTGGGCCGCCCAGTTGGCGACATGTACAAAGGGGCTTGGGGTCCTTCGATCATGCAAATTGCGATGTTTGCGCTTTACACCTTTGCCTTGTCGATGATCAAACCCCACTATGTACCTGGTGTGCCCAAAGAGGCTCGCACGCTCAATGGCTGGGCCCTTTGGGGCAAGTGTCTCAAGGGGATCATTCCTTCAGCCATACTGATCTTCACCGTATTGGGTTCCATGGGAGGTTTGCCCTTCCAAGAACATGCCATCGCAACACCCACCGAAGCGGGTGCCATGGGCGTTGTTGGCGCCATGGTTCTTGCCGCGATGCACAAGCGCCTGACCAAAGATCTGCTTTGGGAAGCCATGCACGGAACGATGCGACTCACGGCCATGGTGGTCTTCATCCTCATCGGTTCACGCGTGTTCAGCTTGGTGTTCCAGGGCGTTGATGGTGCCAAATGGGTCGAACACCTGCTTTCTGGTCTGCCCGGTGGTCAAGTGGGCTTCCTGATTGTGGTGAACATCTTTGTGTTCTTCCTGGCCTTCTTCCTCGACTTCTTTGAAATTGCGTTCATCATCATCCCCATGCTGGCACCTGTAGCCGAAAAAATGGGCATTGATCTGATCTGGTTTGGCGTGATCCTTTGCGTGAACCTGCAAACCAGTTTCATGCACCCTCCATTTGGCTTTGCCCTGTTCTATTTGCGCGGCATTGCCGACACCATGTTCAAAGAAAAACGGATTCCAGAGCCCATCAAGAGCAACGACATTTATTTGGGCTCCATCCCCTGGGTGATCATGCAAGTCATCTTGGTGGTGGTGGTGATCTTCGTCCCCGAATCGGTGACGGCTTTCCTGGATAAGGAAGAAAAAATTGACATCAACAAGGTAGTGATTGAAGTCCCAGTGGAATTGGAAACCGACAGCAAAGATGAGCCTAGCCTTGACGACTTGAAGCCCGAAGGCGACAAAGAACCTGAGGAGAAGCCAGAGGCCGCGCTAGAAGCCTTCAAGCCGGCTCCTGAGAAAAAGCCCTGAGCTTTTAAGTCCAATCCCTGACCACACGCCTCGCTGACGCGGGGCGTTTTTTTGTGAATTGAAATGATGGAAACCCCACTTCAAGACAACAACGCAGATTGGGCATTTCGCTTTGAGCCCAGCGAAGTGAATCTCACGGGCTCTGCGTTCAGCTTGCCCTTTAAGCTGGTCACTTGGGCCATGTGCTTAGCCTTGCTGGTCTGGATGATCCGCTTGCAATTACCGTTGGGCCAAAGTGGCACAACTTGGGCCTGGACAGCTTGGGTGATGATCGTCTACACCGCATGGGTGATTCAACGCAGTCGTCTCACCGCGCACGCAGAACATCTGCAGCAAGACTGGATCTGGTCGAAAAAAATGGCTTATGCCGACATGGTGTTCGTACAGGTGATACGCATTCCTTGGCTGGAATGGTTGTTGGCACCCCGCGTTTATGCGCGCAGTTTCCAGGGTAAATCCATCTTTTTTTACTGTGCAGACCCTGTGGTGCTCAAAGAAATGAGTCGACTGACTCAGGCCCACAAAGACTGGATGAATCAAAGTCTCTCTGCCAAGAGCAGTTGAATTAACACCGTGCTGGTGAGTGCTGACTGGTAAACCTTTGAGGTCGTGCAATGCGACTGCAGTGCTAGGGCAGCCTACCAAAAGCACGGTAGACGGGTCACCCACCCACAGTCAATTTCATGCAGTTAATTTTCTGCAATCACTTTCCTGCCATCCAGGCTAATTGGGCCTGCACCTGCCACAAAGATCGCCAGAAAACCACCGGCCATGGCTAGATTTTTCATGAACATGATCATTTGCGCCTGATCAGTGAACTGATGATGAAAAACCAAGCCGCTGACAACGCAGAACCCTGCAAGTAAGACTGATACCGGTCTAACCTTGTAGCCCAAAAGGATGGCCAAACCTCCACCCAACTCTGTGAGGATGACCAACGGCAAAAGCAGTCCGGGTATTCCCATGGACTCCATGTAGCCTTGTGTGGCTGCAAATTTGGTGACCTTGCCGGCGCCTGCCGCTAAAAAAATGATCGCCATCAGCAGCCGAGCTGCAGCCAGTGCCCACGCGTCAATCTTGTTCATGCCTCACTCCTCTGCTGGTTTCATTCAAGAAAGGGGCATGATAATGGCCAAGGATTGAATTGATCATCCATTCAAACTGAGCAGCATCAAGGGAAAGGTTGCGGCGATCTCTGCCTTACGCTCGAGCGCTGGCGCAGCACGCACGGCATGCACCTGCGGAAGGTTGCGTAAAGGTGCTTACACCTGTCTCCCGATTGTCATCTGCAGTTGTTGTGCAGCTTCCACTTTTCCTCGTGCCCCATTGCTTTAGCAAAATCGGGCACCTTGCATCGCTCCACTTCTGCCGGATCAACAGGTGCCGTCGATTGTGTCTCTGCTGCCGCGGGCAAGTTGCTCACTCGCTTGGGTGCTGTGCTGTAAACCCATTGAGCAACGGCGAACATCACCAGGGCGAAAGCTAACAGGATCACCGTCTGGAGCAGGGATATCTTGGGCACTTGATCGGACGGGATTTCGCAAACACTGCCAGGGCACAACTGCGCTTTCTCCTTATTGAACAGGTTGTAAATCTGACAGCCGATGCAAATGCCAAACGCCGTCTCAAAGAACAGCAAGAGCAGGCACAGCGAGCACACGATCAGGTTGATGGGTCCGATGACGTTGTTGAGCACCACCAGATAAAGCATGGTCGCAGCCAAAACGAAGCCGATGCTCCAGGCAAAGCGCTTTTGTGGCGCACCCGTCCATTCGGGCAATTGCTTGCGCACCATCCACTCGCCCAGAATCATGACTGGGGCGAAACGAGGGTTGATGAAGATGCGGATCGTGAACTCGATCAGAAAGCAGGCCACGAACACACGGGTCGGCTGGAAGTTCCCCATGAGCCAGGCGTTCATGAAACTGATCACAGCCAGAAAGAACAGGATGCCCGCAGCGGCACGGACTGCTCGCTCGTTCAGAACGGGAACAGCGTATTCAGGCCGTACTTGGCCAAACTCAAAAATTTTGGGTGACATGGGCAAACCTTTCCAGCCAAAGTGTCGTTATTCCGGGCATTTAGGCATATGATAAAAATCATACAAAGCGATTGATTTACCATGCCTTTGCCCTCTACGCTTGAAAAGTTGCTGCCAGCGCAGCTGTTAGCCCAGTCCGAGCCCCTATCCTGTTCAGAAAACACACCCCTATTTCTGACAGGTGATCGACCCCAGTGGATGTACTTTGTCTGTGAGGGGGAAGTGGTCCTCGAGCGACATGGCAAAAATGGAGAAGTGGCCAATCTTCAACGCTGTCAGTCAGGATTCGTGGGCGAAGCCAGTCTGACCTCTGCCGCTTACCACTGCGATGCACGAACAACCGCACCTTCAGAAATCGTGCGTATTCCCATTCGCGCACTGCGGCAAGGACTCAAACAGGACTACGAGCTTGCAGAGCGATGGATACAGATGCTGAGCAGCGAGGTGCGGCGGCTCAGGCTACAAAACGAGCGTCTTTCGTTGCCCAAAGTTCAGAGCCGAATCCTGCACCTGATCGAGACCGAAGGCCGCAACGGAAACTACACCCTCGGCTGCTCGCTCAAGCAACTTGCCAAGCAATTGGCGGTGACGCATGAGGCGCTGTATCGGACTCTGGCGCAGCTTGAGAAGGCCGGAAAGATTGCTCGGGACGAGATTGAAATCAGATTGAAGTGAAGGTCGGAAAATCTGCGTCCGGCTCTGATGAAAAGTTTTTGGTCGATATCCCGCTCGTGGCCGATTTCAGGCCATCGCTAAAAGTTCACGAATCCTGCGTTGCTGGAATTTCGCAGCTTCAACGAAAGAGTCGTCATGACTGAAAACAACTATTTGACCCAAACCCAGCTAGCCGAACGCTGGCAAGTTGCTCAGAGCACGCTCGAGCGCTGGCGCAGCGAGGGTATCGGCCCGATCTACATGAAGATGATGGGCCGCGTGCGCTATCGCCTGTCCGATATCACGGACTTT
>JACCDO010854961.1_pt1 | contig 11677 bp, 6 predicted proteins | sample 7446101 | NCBI WGS metagenome assembly JACCDO01 (sample SAMN15323440, study PRJNA562643) | freshwater metagenome | isolation source: river surface water | place: USA:Blue River Watershed | collected 2017-08-16 | reverse complement strand
TATCTTGATTGGCCGTCACCGCTCAGCCTAAGGCTTCCGAGTCTTGTCGATTTATTAGCAGCGGGATACGACGTTTCAACAGTCAATTTTTATGATGATGCGAGCCACATCCAGACGTTTTCGTTGGAGCAAGTGGTTAGCATATGTGATGCGAAAGGCTTTGAATACGAGAATGGCGGTGTAATTCGATTGCCCTACTTGGCCGAGGCACTTAGGGCGCAAGGCCTTGATGCAAACAACACAGAAGATGAGCGCCGCTTTTTCCTTACGGCCGCGATTTGGCTATACACAGGCTTTGTAACTTATGCGAGCTTTGTTAAGCGGTCCGATATTGCCTTGTGATCGATTTGACTCGTGCGAGAAAAAATGCGGGTTGTTAATTCCGGAGGCTACTAGTTTATCGATCTTTTACAAAAAATGTACCAACGTTGACAACTCGATCACTTCCGCCTTCTTTGATCTGAATCGGGTAGGTCCCTGCTGCCTTGTATAGTGTGTTGGGCACGGCGGCCGTTACAAGCGCTGGAGTGATGACGACTTGCTCAAGCGGCTTACCATCCCACAATACTTGGGTATCGGGGTGGTTTGCGACACCGCTCACCGATATCCATATTGCTGAGATATTCCCTGGTTGCAGGTTGAATCCGGTGCCCGGCTTAGTCTCTCGCGGTCCCCAATCCTTGAGCACGATGGCTGCAGCTGGACTTGTCGGTGCGGCTTTGCTGGCACTGGCTGCCTTCTCATGCTCGCCTTGGGGTTGACAACTTGCAAGCATGGCAAGACTTAAGCTTGCGATGACGCGGCCTATGCAGATAAAGGATCGGGTCGCATGGATCATGTTTTTTCTGGCATGCTCTTTGTGATTGTTGAATCCGATGACTATACCAATTTCCACCACCCCAAGCCGCTTACATCTGGTAGGTTATGCCAGCGCAGGTTTAGGCCTGGGCGAAGTATTGCGCCGTATTGCCATTGCACTTGCGCATCAACCAGACTTGATCGGGATTCATGACTTTCGCCAGCATATGGACGATCGCGCAGTCGATAAGCAGCTTTGGACTTTACTGCCTGAATCATGTTTTGACCGATCGATCATGCCAGATGATTGGGTGTTATATCTTGTAAACCCTGATCAACTCGCCGACGCCGTAGCCCAGTTTCCAACGAGTGGACGTCGGTGCGGCTTATGGTTTTGGGAATTAGAGCGTATTCCATCGACTTGGCTCAATGCCTTTAGCTTACTTGATGAGATCTGGACTCCTAGCTCATTTGTACACAAAGCTATCATGGCAGCGGCTCAGTCGATTCAATGGCGGGGTAAAGTAACTGCAATGGCCCTGCCTCTTGATCGGCCATCGACCCAACCTAAGATATTGGCTGACCGACCATCAACCCACCCCAAGGTACTGGCCGAGCGACCAGCGACCTCGTTGAAGCAAGCGCTCGATTGCTCATGGTGGACTGCGTGGTCATCGCGTGATTCGTATCGCTATTATTTTTCATTTGACTGTCATTCGGTTCCCGAGCGGAAAAATCCATACGATCTCATTCAGGCTTTCCGCATCGCTTTTGACGATGTTTCTAAGCAAGCGGCGCGCCAGCCTCGGCTGCTATTGCGGGTTTTAAACCCAGAGCGTCGCCCTGACTGCTTGAAGGAAATCAAGCGGTTAGTGGCAGGCGATTCGCGGGTCATGATCGATTCAAACTATTTGTCCACCGATACGCTGGACACCGTGCTTGAGCGTACCGATGTGTATGTTTCATTACACCGAAGCGAAGGGCTCGGCTTGGGGATGGCCGAGGCTATGTCTGCAGCCAAGCCTTGTATTGCAACCGGATGGTCAGGCAATCTTGACTTTATGGATCCAGCATGTGGCAAATGGCGATCATCATCGGTTGCGATGTTACTAAAGCCAAGCTTGCAGGCAGTTCCTGCCGGCGCCTACCCTCACGGGGACGGTCAACGGTGGGCACATATAGATCTTGCGCAGGCTGCCCAGGCTATGAGATGGTGTTTTGATTTTCCGGCGCAGGCGGCAGCCATCGGTAGGGCTGCAAAAGCATCGATTGCCCAAAGTCATGGTCCTCAACGATTTGAACAATGGCTTAAGCACTACCTGTTCTCGTGCTAGGGGCACGTAGTTACTTAAGTGTTACGGATCATATAATCGCGCAAGTGCGATTCGGTCATTTCATCTGGATGAGCCAAACCGGTTGAAGGGTCGAGCGAGTCGGGCTTTTGTCGTAACGGTCGATACAATGGCGGTACGTGCCACATCGGGTCATGTGTTTCGCGAGCAAGCATGCGTCGAGTCATCTCAGGCATGACATTGTTTTGCTGGCTATCGAGGTAAGAACGTCCTGAAAAATGGAGCACACAGGGTGCATGCCCAAACTCCTCATTAATGATCAGACCGTCTTCGATACGAAATCGGTGCCAGGGCGCGTGATAAAAATTCTGAAATAGTCGGCAGTAATGATCGATTTTTAAATCGCTATGGCTGAATCTGTGCTGTAGGTAGTATTCGGCATAGTAGGCCTGATCGCTTCCTTCATGGCAAATCCTATGCAGATCATCTTCGGGCAAGTGATCAAGGATTTCAATGAGGCGATCGCGAGGGCCCATAAACGAGCCCGAATTCAAAAAACGGTAGTTAGTTGGCAGGGGATTAAAGTGCTCTAAATAAGCGACTCGGTATCGAGCCGGGTAGGCATTGAGTTCGCCAGAAAAAATCACCCCTTCACCCATGTCATGGTAGATACGCCAGATGTCCTCCGCGCTGCGGTTGATTAAAACATCGTATGCATCAAGATATAGCACGATGCTATCTTGCGGCAAATCGCTCAAAAAGCGGCGCAAATAGATGACTTTGTCGTGAAAGCCTCGCCACTGCTTGACTCGAATCGCCGTAATGTTCATGCCGCGAGCGCGCGCACTTTGATCGAGCCAACGAGCCGCACGGACGTCGGTTAGGTGCGCGCAGGCGACAAGACGCGACAGTTCGGTCGTGGCGCTAACGGGATGGCTTCGACTGTTGGGTGAGGTTTGCATCGGTATGGATCTTATCTGATCGTAGAATGCAGCCTCGTCACATCGAAATGTTAGTTTTATGATCAGCTATCCCATGCGCCTGCTGCAAACCCTTTGGCAATACCGCCAATTTGTTCAGGGGTCTGTGCGAAACGAGTTTGCCGGACGCCTAGCGCGGAGCCGCTGGGGCCTTGCCTGGATGGTCTTGCAGCCGCTAATGCAATCGCTGGTCGTTGCGCTTGTCTTAAGCCACGTCTTGGCAAGCAAGTTGCCAGGTATCGATAGCCCTTACGCTTATGCGCTTTATTTACTGACCGGCACGCTTGCCTGGAGCCTGTTTCAGGATTTGATGATGCGTTGTCTTACGATTTTTATCGATAACGCCACCCTCATTAAAAAACTGGCCTTTCCGAGGGCTTGCCTGCCCATGGTCGCACTTGGTGCTTCCGCCGTAAATCACGGGCTACTTGCCTTAACGACCTTGGTAGTTTTTGTGTTGCTTGGGCACTACCCAGGCTGGAGTTGGTTGTTTATCGCAATTCTTGTACCACTGACCATGGCGCTGGCGCTTGGCTTAGGTTTGTGCCTTGGCATCTTGAACGTGTTTGTGCGTGATATCGGTCAGGTGGTTCCGATCGTGATGCAATTTGTATTCTGGGTCTCACCGATTATTTGGATGGCATCAACGCTTCCCCCGGGCTTAAGGCAACTCCTTGAATGGAATCCGCTATTTGGTCTGATTACTGCCTACCACGATGTGTTGCTCTTTGACCGCTTGCCTAGCTTGAGCTCATTGCTGCCGGCCTTTGTGCTTGCCGCCTTGAGCCTGTGCTGCGCAGTTGTGCTTTTCAACAAGGCGAGAGGCGATTTAGCAGATGTCCTCTGAATCCAGTGTGAATGTGCAGGTGCTTGAAGCGCATCGCATCGGCAAGGCCTATCGGCAATTCGACTCGGAGTGGGGGCGCATTGCATCCTGGTTTGGTGGCAAACGCTCAGGTTCAGGAGAAGCACGGGTTCATCAAAGTTCAAAGGGTGAGCCGGATCCCAACATACGTTGGGTGCTTGAAGAAATTAGCTTTCGTATGCAGGCAGGCGAAGCTATTGGCGTGGTGGGTGCCAATGGCGCGGGAAAAAGTACGCTTCTCAAGATTCTTTCTGGGACTTCTCAAGCAAGTACCGGGACGCTTCAGGTACGCGGACGGATAAGCGCTATTCTAGAACTTGGCATGGGTTTCAACCCTGAATTAAACGCTGAAGCGAATGCCCGACATGCACTGGGTCTGATGGGTTTTAGTGCCACGCATATTGATCGTCTGTTGCCGGGATTGCGTGATTTTGCAGAGATTGCCGATGCTTGGCACGATCCATTGCGTACCTATTCCTCGGGCATGCAAATGCGTGTGGCCTTTGCCGTGGTGACGGCTGTACGCCCAGATGTGTTAATTGTTGATGAGGCGCTCTCAGTGGGCGACGCCTATTTCCAGCATAAATGCATTGAAAGAATCCGAGACTTTCGAAATCAAGGTAGCGCCTTGCTCTTGGTCTCGCACGACCCCGGCGCAATCACCTCGCTTTGCTCTCGAGCACTGTTGCTTGATCAAGGTCGGATCTTGATGGATGGTGAGCCGCTTGCGGTGATGGATTTTTATAACGCACTGATCGCAGAAAAAGAAAATCGTCGTTTAACGGGTGCAGTTGAAGCCACCACAAGGCAAAGGCTTCGAAGCGATGGCTTGGTTGAAACCGAATCGGGCGACCGAGCGGCAGCTTTTGAGTCGATCAGTCTAGTCGATGAGCGCAATGCGCCTATTGAATTCATACAAACAGGCCAGTCAGTCAGGCTTACAGCTAACGTTAAAGTTTTTAAGGATTTGCCTCGCTTAGTGTTTGGCTTCATGATCAAGGATCGCCTTGGTCAGGTTATTTTCGGTACCAACACGTACCATAAACAGCAAGTTCTCCAGAGTGTCCGGCAAGGCGAGGACTTGACCTTTGATGTTCAATGGCAGGCTAATCTAGGACCTGGAAGTTATAGCGTGTCGGTGGCGCTGACAAGCTCAGATACACACCTTGTCGACAATTTCCATTGGCGTGATGTTGCACTCGTATTTCAGATCTATAACGATTTAAGCGACTACTTTGTAGGTACGAACGCGCTGCCTTCGAGCATCAGCATTCATGCGGCTCCTCCTAGGGCTACATTGAAGGACGGCCTTCATGATGCTGAACCTAAAGTGCCTCCGATGGAGTCTGACGCTCACATCGATGAGCCTGTGAGTTCGAACCTTTCCGAGCACCTGCAGGCGCTGGGAAAGCGATGGGGCGCAATCGATGCAGGCTACAAAAAGCCTGAGCGCATTCGCTGTCGACTTTGCGGCTATGAGGCTAACGCTTCATCATTTACCGAGCACTTAAGCATTTGCCGATTCGGTGGCGGCGTGCTTCGTCGCTATGAATGTCCAGTCTGCGACGTGATTGCAGGTGATGAGAAAATCTCTGCCCTTCGTGCGCCAGAGCTTGATCGTGAATATCGAGAACATTATCGGTTCTTTAGCGAAGCAGACTCAACTGCATCAGAAATGCGCTGTTTTTTTAGCCTTAATCCAAAGAAAGATAAGCGGTATTTGAATTGGGGGGCAGGCACCTGGTCAGGGGCTGTTGAGCAATTACGCAGTCAAGGCTGGGATGTATGGGCATATGACCCCTTTGTTCATGGCCATGGTGAAAGCCCCTTTAGCTACCAAAGCTGGAACGATCTTCAGCACCAATCCTTCGATGGCATTTTTAGCCACAATGTCCTTGAGCATCTCCTGGATCCGGTGCTTGACTTGCGAGCGATGGCCGCACTTTTGAGGCCTGGCGGACGTATGGCGCATGCAACGCCTTGCTGGGAGTATCTTTTTGAGTACACGCGATTTCATGTCTTTTTTTATCGCGGTCGTTCGCGTCAGGTGCTCTTAGAGCAAGCGGGGCTTAAGGCATTGCACTGGCAGGCTGATTGGGAAGCGCAGGGTGCACCGTTTTTGAATCTTGTTGCAGCAAAAGTGGGTGACGAGCAGGCTGCGATGTCTCAAGAGGACTGGCTTGCGATCGGTGCCAACGCGAAGTCCGATCTCCGGCCACTGAGCATTTCTTATGCACAAAACCGCGAGGATGTGGTGCTTGCGAGGGCGCTAGCCGACATCGATGAAGGCTTTTATGTCGATGTGGGCGCTGCTCATCCAGTGATCGACTCGGTAACGAATCGCTTTTATAAGCAAGGTTGGTGGGGCATTAATATTGAGCCTGACCCTCGCCACGCCTTTAAGCTGCGTAACCAACGTGTGCGCGATATCAACCTCGCCTGCGCGATTGGTGATGCTCAAGGCCCATTCTGGTTAAGCCAGGACCCATCCTCAAGCTCGACCGATTTGGGTTTTGCTGGTAAGCGGGCGCTACCATGGCAAGTGAGTTTTCAAGGCCTTTCCGAGACGATTGATCATTTAATCGCTACAAACCCAAAGCATTTCTCCGGTAAAGACCTAACGATTCACTTTATGAAAGTCGATGTTGAGGGTCAAGAGCGCGCTGTCATCAAAAGCCTTGATCTCAGACGCCATCGGCCATGGATTTTGGTGATTGAGGCAACACGGCCACATGGCCGCGATGCCACTCACCATGAATGGGAGCCTATGCTTTTTGGAGCCGGCTATCAGTTTGCATGGTTTGATGGTTTGAATCGTTACTATCTTTGTACGGAGCAGGCCCATCGAAAAGCGGCGCTTGCCTTGCAGCCCAATGTGTTTGACAACTTTGTGCCTTACTCAGAATTTGTAGCGACTCGGTATTGGCACGAATCGGTCTTGCTTCATCAGTTGCGTTCAGGGATTCAAGCTGCTGAGCGGCCGCGTTTAGCCTATTGTTGTCCGATGCCGCCGGATGCAAGTGGTGTGGCTTACTACGGTGCAAGTGTTTTGTCCCAACTGGCAAGGGTTTATGAGGTGACGGTCGTGACGCAACGGGGGTCAACAACCGACCCCTGGGTCAACTCGGTTGCCTTACCAGTGATCGACTTTGAACGCTTTGCTGCGCAGGCGGTGAGTTTTGATCGAGTGTTATACCACCTTGGTAATTCGCCCTTTCATGAAGCCATGTTTGACCAACTCCAGCTTACAAGGGGTGCGGTCGTACTTCATGATGTGCATCTGGGCGACTATTTTGCCTATCGCGCCAAGCAAGCGGGCCGACCTGAGACCTTTTTGCGAGACCTGGCACTGGCCCATGGTCTTGTGGCGCTTGCAGCATGCCATGGCGGTTCGGCTGGCACGGTGGCGACAAAAGGCTTTTCTTTGATACCTCATGTACTTCGTCGTGCGACTTCGGTGGTGGTGCACTCTGAGCATGCGATGTCTGTTTTGAAGGAGCAGCTTCATCCCACAGGCGATGCGCGGGCGGTGGCCTGGGCGCGTGTCTTAAAGACCAGACTTCCACGTGCTTTACCCGATGTTTCGCGAAGAAGGCAAAAGGCGCTCAAGGCACGTGATTATTTCAATATCCCTCAGCATGATCGATTGCTCATCAGCCTTGGCTACTTGCATGAGAGCAAATGCTCTGAGCAAGTGCTTTCACTTTTTGCAAGCCTTTGCGACGAGCATCCAGGTCGTTCGATTCATTTGCGGTTTGTGGGAGCCATGGTGCAGGCCGATTCGTCATGGTCTGAGGCATTTTGCGAAGCGCTAAACCTCGTGAAGCAAAACTATCCGCATTGCAGTGTTGAGGTTACGGGATGGGTTGACGATGAAGCGTATCAGCAATGGATCGATGCAGCCGATATAGCGATTCAATTGCGCAAAGACTCTCGGGGTGAATCCTCAGGCGCTGCACTTGATGCGCTTGCAGGCGGGCTTGCCTTGTTGGTGAATAACCATGGTGCGCTTGCCGAAATTCATGCTGCCAGTATCGCTGATACTCAAGCATCCATGCTGCAAACTTTATCGCGATGGCTATCAAACGACGGGTCGCTGCAACAGGCGCAAGAGCAGTCCACTGCCTACGTGAATCAATGGCATCAACCGCTTGATGTTGCTTGCTGTTACGCGCAGGCCATTGAGCAGGCGCATCGAAGTGCTGATCCTGTGCTTGATGAGGCCATCTTGCCGCAACAAACCCTGTGGGTTGATGTGAGTGCACTTGCTCTTGAGGATCTGGGAACGGGTATTCAACGGGTTGTGCGAGCGACTGTCATACAGTGGCTGAAAAATGTTGAGCACCAATGGCGAATTGAATTGGTAAGGTTGGATGCGTATTCACTCAAATACGCTAGACGGCTCACCGAGCGTTGGATAGGGCTCGATGACGGTGTGTTGGGCGACGAAGAGGCGGCGCTACCGTCTCCAGGTGATGTGGTTTTATTTCTAGATCTTGCTACGGATGTCATCGTGCGCCATAAGGATTTTTTGGCTGCGTTATCCGATGCTGGTATCGGTATTCAGGCTGTGGTCTACGATCTTTTGCCAATCTCTCATCCTCAGTGGTTCCCGCAAGATGCGGTTGCGAGCTTTCGTGATTGGGCGGCCACGATCGCCGAGCACGGTCAGGCCTTGCATTGCATCTCGCGTGCAACCGCCAGCGAGGTTCGATCTCGTTTGCAAACGCAAGCGAAAGTGCATTGGTTTCACCTTGGGTCGGACATCGAGGCAAGTATCCCAAGCACGGAGGACGTCGATGCAGTTACGCGGCTGCTGGCTGGCTGGGATCATCGAGCGACGGTTTGTATGGTGAGTACGGTTGAGCCGCGCAAAGGACATCGACAAGTGCTTGATGCGATGGATAGGCTTTGGGCTTGCGGCAGCGACATACGGCTGGTGGTGATTGGAAAGCCTGGCTGGATGGTCGATGAGCTTATTGACAGGCTGCGTCATCATCCCAGGCAAGGCAACGATTTGTACTGGTTTGAGGCTGCAAGCGATGCCCTTCTTGAAGCCGTTTACCAACGCAGTCAACTCTTTGTTATGGCTTCTGAGGGTGAGGGCTTTGGTTTACCGATTGTTGAGGCTGCGCGCTACGGCGTTGCACTGCTTTTGCGCGACATACCGGTGTTTCGCGAAATCGCTGAGGGCTATGCGATGTGGTTTGATCGTGACGAGGAACTTGCCGACGCGATTGAGCATGCAATCGATGCGGTTACGAGGGGAATCGCTCCCGATTCATCACAAATGCCACGCTTGACCTGGCAAGAGTGTGCGAAAAGTCTCATGGATAGCGTGAATCAGGTAAGGATGTCGCAGCAATCGGCTTGATCCTCGCGATAATCGGGAGCATGAGTAACTATCGACTGTTTGTGCTCTTGTTCGTAGGCTTCATGTGCTTATCGCAGGCCAATGGTGCTGATGCGCCCTCGAAGCCTGCTGTGGCGATTGGTACCGTGGTGCTCTCAAGCGGCAAGGTCCAGCGCGTGCAAGCTCAGAGTCATCAAGCGCTAAGCCATCAAGCCCAGACCCCAAAAGCTTTGCATCAGCAGGCGCAAGATCTTCTTCGCGGCGACACGGTGCACGAAGGCGATGTGCTAAGCACAGGCGAGAACGCCTATCTCTACATTCGAACGGTTGATCAGGCAGTGTTGATTCTGCGTCCTGAGAGTCAACTGCGTATCGAGGTGTATCAGTTTGACCCCAACCAAGCGCAGGCTAGCCGGGTGCGTTTGCAACTCGAAAAAGGCCACATGAGGAGCGTTTCGGGGCAAGCTGCCAAAGCAAACCGGGAGGGGTGGCGTCTCAACTCACCAATTGCAGCCATCGGCTTGCGAGGCACCGATTTGTCCGTAAGTACCGATCAGGACCATACAAGAGCTGTTGTAAGGGCCGGCGGCATTGTGGTCTCGCCGCTCGGTGGGGCTTGCACGCGTGAAGGTTTTGGGCCTTGTGAGGGCGCCACAGCACGCGAACTCGCTCCAGGCTTGCCGCCCATGGCGATGATGTTGAGACGAGGCGATGCTGCCGCTTTGGTGATGGATGTTCGCGATGTGCCGGGCGCAGAGCAGCTTTTACGGGTACCTGCCGATGAGCGTGTCGGGCTTGATCGCAAAGGCGAAGCGCTTGCTCAAGCAGGCCAAAGTGTCGCTGGTGCAAACAGCGCTACAGGATCAAACAATGCTAGCGGCACGAGCGATGGCTTACTCGGTAAGCCACTTACAAGCTCGTCGTCGATGATGGTGAATTGGGGCAGGTGGCAGGATTTAAATGCCGCGATAGCCAGTAAGACTGATAGAGCCCAGGCTCTGGTTGCCTATAACGGCTATTACGGTCTTACGAGAGATCTTGCGGATCAGTCGCTCCCACCTACCAAAGGCGTGTTTAGTTTTAGGCTGCTTGGACATGAGGGTTTTTTGATCGATAGCGGCACACAACGATCAACACCGTCAACTGTGTCCCAGGCTAGTTTGCGTATCGATATGGATGCTGCGCGCTTTAGCACAAAGCTTTTGCTGTCGGCTGCTGACGTATCGGCCTGGCTTGAAAGTAAGGGCAGCGTGAGTCAGCTCGGTCTACTTTTGGCGCAACCTGGCGTCGACTCCAATGCCTTGATCCAAGGCACGCTAGCGAATAGTGGATCGCAGGCGGCTTATATTTATGTGCGCACCCTCGATGCACAGCGACGCTTTGTAGGTGCAACTTCCTGGCGTAAGTAATGCCTGCTTTAAGGCCGCTTGCCCTTCATGTGCTTTTTACCCTCTGTACGATCAATGTGCACGCACAGAGCGCCCAAGAATCCGTGCGAGATAGCAACCAGGCGCTTTATCAACAAGCATTATCTTTATTATCACAAGGTGAAAGCGAAAAGGCGGCGCTCTTGCTCGAGCGTCTTTTGGCTATTGACCCCTTACACGCTGGTGCTTGGTTAGACCTTGCGATTGCCCGTTGCGAAATGGGAGATGCCCAAGAGACACAACGCATCTTGCAATGGATTGAAAAGAATTTTCGCCCTGTTCAAGCTGCGCAAGCGGTGATTCAGAGTCTGCACGATAGCGCCTGCGAAGCTATGCCTCGCGAGGCAGCGCCGGGTGTTGCGAGTATTACAAATAATTCATATCGATCTTATATAAGGTTCGGTATGGGATATAGCACAAATGCTAACTATGGTCTAAATTCCTTAACCATACCGATTGGTGGCACAGGGCTATCGTTGGGTGTAGGCGGACCTTCGAATCCCGATAGCTATGTGCCGATTCCTGCACTGCCCTTGCTGCTTAGCGAGGCCTATGCGCCAAGGCAATCACCCTATGTGCAATTAGATCTGGCAACAGCATCAGTAAGCGATTTATCGAAGCGCTATCAACTTGACTGGCAGCTCTCAACAAGGCTTCGAAGTTGGCGCGAGCGTGAAAAGCGCGCAGACCTCAGGCCGCTAGCTGATCAATGGGTTGCCCAAGCCTATGCTCGCGGTCGCCCGAAGCTCGCGGGCGAGGCCTGGTGGGAATTTAGCGTCGGTGCCCAGCAGTGGGTGCAGCAATTTGCGAGTGCGCAACCGAGTGGTTTTGCGCAAACAAGCTATTGGCGAAAGCTAAGCGATAGTAGCTGGCTTGCTGCTGCAGATGTTGAGCTTGCCGCCCAACGCCTAACGCTACGTGCCGGTGAGCAAGCGCTCAGTGAAAAAGTGGGTTTAAGTCCG
>JACCDO010627197.1_pt1 | contig 11677 bp, 15 predicted proteins | sample 7446101 | NCBI WGS metagenome assembly JACCDO01 (sample SAMN15323440, study PRJNA562643) | freshwater metagenome | isolation source: river surface water | place: USA:Blue River Watershed | collected 2017-08-16 | reverse complement strand
GGACATTCCCTTTGACATTGATAATACGTCCAGTTACACGGTAGACGATACTGAGAATGATGACGACGATACCGAGGCCGACACGGTGACCCTTACCTCGACGAAGGACGCGGCTTCAAAATCATCGCATCAGTCATCAAAACCGTCAAATCACTCGACAAAATCATCGCATCACTCGTCAAAACCATCGCATCACTCGTCAAAACCATCGCATCACTCGTCAAAACCATCAAATCAGGAAGTTGACATGCTTACGGACACTGATTCGATTCCGTCTTTTTTGGTAGCAGGGGAGATAAAATTAGAAGAAAGCAAGAGACCGAAGAAGAAGGATGATGAAACTAATAGTACATACACTGTAACATTACTATCACATCGGGATATGTTGTCGAGCAGGCTCAGTAAATTAGGTTTTTAAAAGGGGATTAAATGGATTAAAGGGGGTTTAAGCCGCCAGCTGGGGAGCACCGATAAAGCGGTTCACGCCGACAAGCGAGGCGCCGATACCAAAACCAGCACCGTGGCGGGCACCTAAGCCAACCGTGGGAGCCAACATATCCAGGACGGCTAACGACGCGGCGGCCGTAAGGGCGATAACGGCAATCTCCTGGAGGTTCATCTTCTTGCGAGGAATGTAGAAAGCGGCAACGGCAACGGCCAAGCCCTCAACAAGGTACTTAATGGCACGCTGGATAACATTGGCAACATCGAGATCAAGGTTGTACATTATATTCTTATAATGAAAAAAATATTTTTCATTCACGTTCATTACTTAAAAACGAAATGTTAATTATATTAATGTCATCATCTATAGCTTCTCAACCGGTCGTTGACCATCTTAAGCAGGATCCGATTCTTAATGGGCAACAGTATGCCGTGATTTCGTTTGTTAATCCTAAAGACAAGGTCGTTGAAAAGACGCTTTATTACGCCAGATCGTTTCTGGTTAACGATATTAACCAGCAGCTGACAGCTCAGGCTATTCAAATGGCGAAGAAGCTGTCTGTTGAGATGACTTCAAAGATTTCATCGGTCCTTGATCGTCTCAAGTCGTCGGTGGACGAGGAGGACAAGCACATGTACCGTCTCTTGAACGAGAAGTTTCGCAGCATGCTTATCGACGAGGACGAGTATGTCGAGGAGTGCCGTCGTCAGTTCACGATGGATAGCGAGGAGATTCTGGACAAGTACAACATTTACCTTTCGCAGAACCGCACGAAGCTGGACCTTAGCTTCGATGAGGCTAACGGCGATGCCAACAGTCTGCGTGGTGTAAAGATTCGTGGTGCTTATGGTCGTTTCGAGGACGCGCGTGAGCGTGCTCAGTATCTTCGTGACAATGTAGAGCCTGGTGTGCATGCCTATGTTGTGCAGATGGGCGTATGGTTTCCCATTGACATGGATGCTGACGAGGTTCAGGATCAGGATTACATGTTGCCAAAGCTTAACGAGTTGATGGGTAAGTACCATGAGGGTATGGCGGCTCGTGATCGGTTTTACCAGGATCGTAAGCAGGAGCTGATGGAGAAGCCGGCGGCTACTCCCAGTAGTAAGCTGTCGGTAAAGGAGCGTCTGCAGAAGAAGCTCCAAGAAAAGAAGAACCAGCAGGTCAAGGATGAGGTTGCGGCATTCAAGACCGACAAGGAGGCTGACAAGGCTGATAAGACGGATTAAAAACCAGTGCGGAAGTAGCGGTTAAATAGTTCAGGAACGGCCATGACGGCGTGAGGACGAGCGAGTCGATCCAGTTTCGGGTCGAGGCCACGGGGGCAAATGTGCAAGAGTCCTTCTACGCGTTCAACCATATCATCCAAATCTACATCAATCGGCACGAAATGCCGATTGTTGTAAATGTAATAATCGTAGGCGAGCAGATCGTGTGCGGGTATTACGGTTTTTACGAGTGCATGCACAGGCAAACAGTTAATGGTCTCCATTTAAAAGATTTAATAATAGTAAAACTTAATCATTTTTAATTAGCTTTATCCGCGCGCTTAATCGGCCTTACCAGATGCAGTCTGCCCTCAACGTCGGCTACACCGATGATGGTGCTTTTTAACACGATGTCTTTTTTAAATCTCTTGTCAGCACAATTACGGGCTGACAACTGTTCGTACGTGGGTAATAGCGGACGCACGTATTTTTCTTTGGACGGGTCCGTCTTCTTTCCTCTTCTTTCCGAATTTAGATCTTTTATTTGATGATGCGGGCTTTTAAACTTACGCCCGTTGTAGTCTGGTTGCAAACCATTGCATACGGCTTCGGCATGCTGGGCAAGTTTGTGAATAGGTAATTCTGGGGATTTTTTTACGCTGGTTAAAAATCCTCTCTTGCATATGGGTACATCACGAAGGCTACTCATTACTTTAACCGTATAAAATAAAATGATGGCAGACATGGTGCAAATGACATTTAGTCGCATGTATTATAGGAATAATTTCTTCCACATAGGGCATCTTAAAACACTATACGACAACAACAGATTAGCGCAAAACGCGAAGGGTACGTGCTACGCCATCATCGATGATAGGTTAGACAATACACGTATCAGTAGTATACAGGAGGACTTCGACTATTTAAATTTGGATCATATTAAGATTGTTTCGGTAAAGGCCGAACATCAGAGGATCATCGCGTATACCCTTAATCTAATCAAAGAAGGGCACATCTACATATATCACTGTGAAGAGAGGATCACACATCCGGACAAAATCATCAAGGCCGTTACGCAACCTCGGATGCATTTTCAGCTGCGACTAAATTGCGGTTTAAACATCGAGGACCCAGCTATTGGTTATACAAACGAGGAGGACGGGCATCTAACGGTGGTTCTCTTGTTTGATTACATCATAAAAGTATTGGATATCTTGCTTGGTGTTACGTGCATTACCACACAGAACGATGCGTGTGATGTTAAGGACGAACACATATCCATGTTTTTTGACAAGCTGGCAAATATTGTTCATCGTAGATTGGATACGTACCATATTCATAATTTCCGTTACTCTAAAAGGGGGTGGGATGTTAACGAGAGCAATCCTTATCTGTTAACCATTAAGGGTCTTAAGGCACGGCACATTCCTTCTAAAGTGTTAAAAGCATTTTATTTGCACGCCTCCCAAATGGGCAGCGTAAAAATTCAGTTTCTTGCTACCTTACTGAATAAGTACCTGTTTAAACATAGCGTAAATACGTTGGGTGTGCTGAAGCCTATGAAAGTCAACATCTTAAACTGGAAAAATAAGCTCACGGAGTACGTCTGTGGACCGATCAACAATAACTTTTCTCGTGATATTAAGCATTATCCATTATCCGATGTAATGTATATCGATACGTCCGACTACGGTATAGAGCAGTCGAAACTTAACAAGGGTCGGACAATTCCCTTGGTATACGGTCCTTCCATAAAATGCGTAGATATTAATCTGGGCAACCATTTGCAACCTGAGCTTTCAGCTACGATTGAATTTACGAATATGTCTGGGTTACACGCGCACACGCACGCGCACAACACGGCAGACATTCGTAAAATCACGTGGATCTCGTCGGCATGGGACGAGCAGCCGTGTCAAGTGAAGTTTTATCTGTTTAACTGGTTTTACACGGGATTCAATAACTTGTTAACACCGGAAGTTGTAACCGGTTATATTGACAACAGTGTGTTTAGCAACCTTGATAAAATCTATCAGATTGAGCATCTGGGGTATTTCGTGTATGATCGTGATTTGACGTCACAGCATGGTATGCCTACATTTATTCGTATATGTAAAATTTAATCGTATAAGTGATATATGAATATTATATTAGATCTGGACGAGACCCTTGTATCGGTTACCATAAAACCTGTACGTATCTTTGATTTTACGTTTGAATTAGCAGACCAGATGACAGGGCAACCCGTAACATACTATGTACGTAAGCGTCCTAATCTTGACATATTTTTGAAATACATTTTTAAAAAATTCAAGTCCGTCGCCGTATGGACGGCAGCCACGCGGCCTTATGCGGTTAAGGTTTTGCAGGGCATCATGGCTCCTGATCAGTTACGATCGTTATCGTTTGTAAAATGTCGGGCGGATCTTAAAGTAGAGACAGATGGGTCTTACAGCAAGCCGTTGCATCGGGTTTTTCAGACGCATCCGGTTATTAAAAAGCACAATACTTTGATGATCGATGATAGGAGAAGTGTGTTGGTTGAGAATTTGGGTAATGCTATTATTGTGCCGGCATGGAAGGGAGTTGGAACGGATGATCCGTCTTTAGCTCAGTTGATTATTATTCTTAATGGTATATTGCAGTACCAGGACGTGTTGGATTTTAATATGCATAAGGAAGTAATGTATTTAAAGGATCTGGTTTCTTAAAGGAAAGGAAGGAAGGAATGTCGACAGACCTTATACAGACTAAAGCTGGTTGCATGTACATCATATGTCACATGTTTCGACTGGGTGGCATCACGTTTGCTACGGAGCTTGAGCATCGGCACTATCCCCCGGATGAGGATATCAATGATTTATTTACTGTATTTACCGTAACCTATCATGGAGGTGCACACTTTGTCATTGAGATTCCGTCCAGTAAAATTGCCTATGAACAGGCTGCCCTCGTAGCCAAAGAGTGTAACTTATGCTTAGTACCAGGTAAACCATTTAATGGTTTAACGGAGTTTCCGGTTAACTGTCTCCCGGATCATTGTTTTGTACTAGAGACGATAAACCATGATGATGCCACGGAAACAGAAACGATCATTACGGAAGCCGAACGGTTGCGTGAGAAATACATACCAAAGTAAGTCCCAATCCAACTATTGGATTGGGATTTGTTTTTATTTTGCTTTATTGAGGTAAAACCAGTAAAACCGAACACAAGGCAAACCGAACACAAGACGAAAGGCGGAAGGCGGAAGACGGACTACTCTTCGTGGAAGTCGCTCTCCTTGTAGGAGAACAGAGGGTCACATGAGCCGTCGGTCGAGTACATGACATCGTAAATGTTGAGCTTCTCCTGGAGCGCTGCGTCCAGCTTGATCTGGTCCAGGGTGTTCAGGAGGGACACAATCTCCATCTCGGAGATAGAAAGGTCGGTGTTGAGGCTGGTGTAGGGGCAGACTGAAAACTCCCACTCATTGTGAGGAGCGAAACCGCAGTGGATCCGGTGGGGTTTGATGGTGTAGTTGAGCTTGGCCAAGACCATGATCTGCTGGATCACTTCCCTAATTTCTTCTTGGTTATACGAGCCGCCGAAGGCAGGTTTGGGGGCTGCCGTAAACGACACGTACACGCACTTGCGCCGGGCCTCCGTTGTGATGGACCCACGGTTGACCCGAAGCACCAAGTTGCCGGCGAATAGCATCCACGACGTACCGCTATCGCGGCTGGCAAACTCGCCGTATTCGTAGGTATTGCGTGGGGTCGGCAGGCGGATGGAGAGAACGGGCTTTTTGCCGCTATTCCCAGCGGCAACGGTGCGTACGATGGAATGAAACTTGATGAGGGTCATGTCGCGGGGCACTTCGTAGATGTCCACCAGCCCGGGACGCATAAGGGTCCCGTCCCCCTCCTTGGGAGGGTCGAAGATGCAAACGGCGTGGCACCCGATGTGGGAGACATGGAGAGTCTCGACTTGGTCGGGGGTGATGTTTGGCCACTGAATGAGGGCTTGGGTAGGGTTGTAGAAGAGTTCCATGTCGAGCGAGGGGTTGCGAGGGATTGACCGTAATGGTGTGTTCGCCTTGAAGGATAAGGGGGTAAAGGATGAAAACAATCATTTTTATGGACCCCGACCCTTCCCACCCCCGGTCAACCCACGCTACGCGGTCCCCATCCTTAAGGTTTAAGATTTGATGGGTGCTTTTTCTAAGAAGGATATGAGCCCATGTTCTACCGGGCTAAGGAATTTAGCACCTCTCTTTCCCTTAGGGTTGATTTTAACGTCCGCGACCTTGCCCTGAGCTAATTCGATAATGGCTGGATGTAAATAGGATTTGCGGGCGATGGCGGGTGTGTTACCGAGGGCATTCGAGACCTTTACGATCATATCTTTTAGTGATGGGCATCCGTCAGCCAGTGCTTCGTAGGCGACTACGTTTGCTCCCCATGTACGAAAATCCTTAGCGCTAAACTCTTTGCCCATGGTGTTACGAATATATTCATTAACGTCGTTTGACGTGACTTGGTGCACGTCTTTATTGTCATCAATGTATTGAAACAGATTCTTACCAGGCAGCTCTTTACATCTGCGGGCCACACTGGAGAGTCGGCTGTCCTTAATTGTCATATGTTGCATCATGCCTGATTTTCCACGATAATCAAGTCGGAGATGCGTGCCGTTTGCTGTGGCGTGCCGATGACGTAGAGTTGTTGCCCCGAAACTATTATTGGTTTTCTCGTAAATCTGATTTCCTACACGTACGTGGCCAAGATCGAGCAAGCGTATGATGGCTGCGACTACTGTATCTTTTGTTAGGGTATTGCATGCAATATCTTTTTCGACTCGGGCTCTTATTAAGGGTAGGGAGCGTCCGAAGTCGGCGCAGCTATTGTATTTATCTGCCTGTTGTGCTGCGCTAAATCCTTGATGGTAGCGATATTGTTTACGTCCTTTGTCATCGTAGCCGATGGCTTGTATATGTCCATTCGGTGAGGGGCAGAGCCAGGTATTTTTATAGGCTGGAGGGAGACCTATTTTGTTTAGGCGCGTGATTTGTTCGTTATCTGTAATGCGTTTTCCGTTAGTATCGTAATAAATAAACGTTTTACCCGTTCTTTTACGTGTAATGCCTGGCAGGGTATCATCTGTGTAACAGATTTTAGTTCCGGACGATTTCTTGTTATCCGGACAGCGATGCAGCATTGGTTTGCTCATCTACTTCTACTATATATAATAAAATAGGTTCGTAAATCTTAAAATGGATAGGAATTTATATGAATAATGAATGGCAAATTACTATCACTTACAGATTTCGATCCAACATGCATAATCCTAAAAGCTCCTCCTACAAACTCAAATTTTAGTGAAATCTGGTACAGGTACACGGACACGGATAGCGGGAAAACAACGGCTGTAAAGCCTGTATTTAAAACGCCTCGCTTACCTGTTAAATACGGAGCGAAACGTTTTTCTGATCAGTCAGCGTATGGTTATTGTCTTAATATGTCGAATAAGGATATCGATCCTGAGATTGGCGATTTTTATGATTTTGTAAAACAGATGGATAAGGCTCTTATTGGTGCGTTTACGGAAGGCAGGCGGAGTTGGGCGGTTAAGCCTACGGTATGTTTAAAATATCGGACGGCTATGAAACGTAAAACTGTCAACGACGATTTCTTTTTCCAAGTGAAACTAATACATACGGAAAAAGGCGCCAACAATGTAACGGTGATTTACAGTAATGACAGAAAGACGCTTAAAGTGGAGGATATTACGTACGGTAAATATGCTGACCAGTTTATATCCCCGGCTTATCTGTATTATGATGCGGATGGTATACATCCAATCTGGCAGGCTCATCAGATTGTTCTTAGTACGGCGGAAAAGGTTTTTTTAGAGCATTGTATTTTAGACCATATGTATGGCCCACCAGCACCAGCACCTCTCGGCCCCTATCCCCCCTATCCCTATCCTCAACATCATCAACATCCACAACTTCATCATCCTCAACATCATCAACATCAATCTCAACCTTCCCTTCACATGCCGCCGCCACCACCTCCGCCTCCTCCTCCAGGGGCTTCTATGTTATCGATTGATATCGGTGAATTAAAATCGGTTATTGGTAGATTAAGAAAGTCTACGTTTATTAAGGAAGAAGACGATTAAAATTTATATTATTAAGAAACATTATAATGTCATCACCAACCTTTGCTAAGAACGTTAAGTTTCTCATGTCCGTTTCACTCAGTGAGGATAAGCCCGTAGGTGCCCTTGTCGGCGGCCGTGTCGAGCCCCAGTCGTCAAGCGCTGGTAAGCTTGTTGCCTGGTACAAGAAGATACTGACCAGCGACGATCATTATCGTACCTTTGTTTCTAACTTTAAGATGACCCATGTCACTGCTGGTCTGTTCGAGGTCGAGTGCAAGATCAAGGACACGAGACAGATGAACATTGAGACCGTGGCCGATCCTGACGACAACGACGGCGAGCGTGCGCACACGATTAAGATCGGTAATACTACCTACAATGTTAGAGGTAAGGTCGTAAAGCACACCGGAAGCATTCGCAAGGCATCGAAGGCCGGTGCCAAGAAGGCTATTGTTACGGTTCGTGTAAGCAACTATTCGTTGCCCGATCCTGAACTGATGGTTTCAGGCAATGCCAGTCTGATTAAGAAGATCATCGCCCTGTACAACAAGGTGATCAAGCGTGGCGACTATTTCAAGTCGTTTCACACGTACTTTAAGATTAGCCATCTGGCTGGTAGCTTATTTGCCATCGAATACAAGGCTGACGCTGCTGGTAGCATAAACGCTGAATTTCTGGCTTCGGCTCCCGGAAACGTCTCTATCAAGGTTAACAAGAAGGAGTACTTAGTCAACGGCCAGGTCCTGCACGAGTTTTAACGTGAAAATTAATGTTTTAAGCTAATTTTCACGTTTAATCATCTTCGTCCATTTCGTAAAATCCGTACAGTGTAATTTCATCTTTTTCTTTCTTTGCTTCATATTTGCGTTTAAGAATAAATGCCATGAAGATAAAGCCGATGACGGGTAATATGACGGTAAATATTAACCGTTTAAAGGTTAACTGTGTGAAAAATTCAGCCGGTTTGTCTGATCCCATATGTTCGATAATATGATTTTTAACGATAATATCATTAAGGAGGTTAAGGTTAGTCATTAATTTTAACGCGGAAAAATCTTTACCGTTTTAAACTTAATGGACCCACCGGGCTTTTTTTTATAATATTTAATATAATGCTCTTTCCGGGAATTCTTATTACGCTAATGTACTTTTTATCGGGATTTTCTAAAATCTTTAACTTTAGTACGGTTGTAAAGTCTTTTGCGGTTTTAACGAGCAGTCCCTTATTGCTGGCTAAACTAATCATAGCTCTCGTTATTATACTGGAGATTGCGGCTCCTGCAATGATAGCGTCGCATATATCTTTTAAAACGACCAGTAAGCGTACTGCAAAACATGCCACACGAGCGTTGGCTGCTTTTACGGTAGCGGCTACATTATTATACCATTTTCCTCCGGTAGGTGCACAGTATTATCCATTTATGTCCAACGTAACGGCTTTGGGTGGATTGGTGTTATTGGAAAAAACATTATAGGGGCCCGATATTGCACCCATCCATTAAATTATTCTCGAATTATATATAATGGATTTATGGGTACTTGGTTTAATTTTAATTTTAACGTTAACCCTTAGCGTAGTTTTATCGCGGCTTATACCTCGTTTAACGGCTGGCGACCCAGCGCCTACGGATAGTGTAGATGAGCGTCGTGAAATGCAGCCGGTAGTATCACAAAGTGGAGTATCGGTGCCGGCCATTAGTCAGATACTGCCTGCGGATCCTGATTCGGTGCCTGGTGCTATGACAAAGATTTGGGAATCGGATAATCTACATTTTTTCGACAATACGGAGATCGTGTCGAAGCTGTGTGGTCCGGGTATTACGGAGGGAGCCTTGGAGGGCTGGCGTAACGTAGAGAAGGATTGGCAAAAGCAGTATAGTGACAAGGCTGTTGCAACCGACATGGAAAAGGTTCAAGGTGTTAAGAACGGTATATACGCATCGGCTTCTAAAGGTATCGAGTCTCTCCGGGGCAATTACCGTCCAAGCGGTGATTACTACAATAGTCCGGTTGATCATTGTAAGGCCAATCCGAACAAGTTTCCGTGCCCCAACAACTGGCGTGCACCACCGACGTATAAGAAGGCGCCTTCTTCGGGCGATATGTATATTCCTGATATGAGTGGAGGAGGTCGTAAGGTTCCGGAGCCTGTGTTGGACTACGTTACTGCCGACGTTGTTGTTAACAGGCGTATGGTTTAGGCACGCCAATCCCATGGATAGCCGAGCACCGCCAATCCCATGGATATGCGGAAAAGTGATCCAGAATTTCATGTAATACAAACCCACAGCAGAGATGATTACTGACTGCACACTGAAAGAGTTTGTCCTCAAGTACACTGATCTTGAGGACATTCAAGTGGCCGACAACATGACGGTCGCGGTATATAGCGCTAAGGATTCAACAACAGGTAAATATGTAATCATCAAGATATTTTTGACGGATGCGAAGGGCGAAGATATGTATGGATACATGCACGAGGTTAAAATACACGGTGAACTAAACCTTCTGCGGGAGAAGGAGTCTCTACCTAACGTTGCGCGGATGCTGAATGTCTATAAGCTAAATGCTGCGTTTAAAAACAGCACTGAGCCAGGTTCGGAACCTTCCTCAACGGAAAAGCGTTTGGGGAAGGTAATTTATGACATACAAATGGCTACGGGTGGTCAGACAGGCCCCAGGTTCTGGTTTCAGCCGACGTGCTTGATCATGGAGCAGGTTCCGGGTAAGTTGGAGTTGATTGAATACTTGAAATCGGCTGAATTTAGATCAAAAACGGTGGAAGAGTGTGACCGGATCTTACAGAGTATCCTTTTCCAGATCATCTACACGTTGCATGTGTTTGCGAAGAACGGTTTGCAGCATAACGATTTGCACTTGGCAAACATTATGCTCGATATCGACGAGACACGGGATGATTACGTATACGTTATAAATGGCCAGATGTACGTGTGTAGTCATCGCATTAAGCCTATGATTATTGACTGGAATCTGGGTTCGTGTGCCAAAGTAGGTCACAATCCTGGTCTTGATGGGATGGAAGAAGCTGGCTTGGCGGACGTACTGAATCCTCGGTACGATATCTACCTGTTCTTGCGTTCTGTCTGGATTGCATTTCAACAAGTGGGCATTACGTTGCCAAAGTTTAATAGTTTGTACTATTCTGCCATACCTATTCTTGCGGATGAGCCGGCGGATGGTCGGTTGGTAAATGGGGGACCTGAGTTGGAGTTTGTGTGGAAGCCCGACGAGGCTATTGATCACCCTTATTTCGACGACATGATCGTATTTTAACCACTACAATTCGGTATCCATCAGCGGTGGTGGGCAGTATGCAAATTCTTCGCAAATATCAATAGCAGTGAAATTTGCAAAATTGCGATCAAGGGCAATTGGTGTTACGGTACGAGTGATATTTACGCAGTCAGGCGATTCGTTGCATTTGCTTCCTTTGAGGAACAACGGTGAGCCTTGAGTCTTTCTGGCAACAGTAACAGTGTTGATACATAGACTACAATCGTCGGAATAACTGGATTTCACTGGTCGTGATGTGGCTACGCACAGCATCATCACGGACAAGGCGATAATCAAACTGAGTTTGGTCATGGTAGGTTATCTAACAGTATATATCAATTTTAATTTACATCAGCTGCTGAGCCTGTTTGCGCTGACCCGACTGCTGACGCTGCTGGCGCTGTTGGTGTTGCTGAATCTGCTGACGCTGTCCAACCTGCTGACGCTGCTGGAGCTGCTGGCGCTGACCAACCTGCTGACGCTGCTGAGTCTGCTTGCGCTGCTGAGTCTGCTTGCGCTGTCCAACCTGCTGACGCTGCTGAGTCTGCTTGCGCTGACCAACCTGCTGACGCTGCTGAGTCTG
>JACCDO010235421.1_pt1 | contig 11677 bp, 15 predicted proteins | sample 7446101 | NCBI WGS metagenome assembly JACCDO01 (sample SAMN15323440, study PRJNA562643) | freshwater metagenome | isolation source: river surface water | place: USA:Blue River Watershed | collected 2017-08-16 | reverse complement strand
TCCTTACTGACAGCCGCTCAAACCTTGTCTTTAGCTTCTACCAACTCAAATAGGTCGGGATTGGCCTCAACAATATTTAAGATATCTTGTGCCTGAATGGTGTCAGGGTTCCAAGGCTTAAGCAAAGACTGATACGGTTCGCCCAAGTTCCATAAGTACCAATAAACAAGCTCGGAGCAGATTACGCCGTCAGTCATCCAGTTCTTTTGACTACGAACGTCTTTTTTAAACACGTTTTCCATTACCGCTCGATAAATAAACCAGATAAGCTGTAGCTTGCCGTAAGTTACGCCGGCGAACTCGACAAACACTTTTTTAGCTGACTGAGCTTTTACTTCTTCGGGCGCTTTGGGCCGGTACATCTTATAGATTTCTTTGTCGCAATGCCGATAATATTTATCAAACGGAACCACCTGAACAATAACGCCCGCTTCCTGCACCGCTTCTGCTCCAAGGGTGTCGTCCGAAATCATTAGAGTGTGCGAATACTTAGACTTTGTAAAAAACCTAATCGCCGAAGCGAAAAAGCCACCAAGCCCACCTCTTAAATTACTAGAAAATCCGATATCTCCCGTTTTTAACATATTTAGTCTTGTTTGCCCCACTCAAGATTTACTCTGATTGAGCCCGTGGTTAAGACAACGCGATAGTATTTAATCTCTAAATAAAAACCGGAAGGAATAAAGCCGTACCCGCCAAGGGCCTCGACCTCAGTTTCCCCAGCCGGAGGTAAATTGTTTCCCATAGCTAATGGCCAAAAAAACCACCCTTCGTTTTCTGGCTCCATCTCTTCTTCCGTGTAGCTTCTAATGTACGGGTATTTTGAAATATCGCCGATGCCGGGGAGGGTTCCGATTGTAGCCATGTCCTGGTCTGACAGCGGAGCTACAGCGTTAGGGTCTTGGGATAATGCCACTTGCCAAGCCAGCATACGGTCTTCGTCTTTAATCCTAACTGTAACGTAATCGTTTTTATCGTAATCTTCAGAAATAGCAAAGCCGCCGGATATCCAGCGACCTTCGCTCGAGCCCGCTTCTCCAGGAACTTTAACCAATACCGTCGCTGTCTTAGTGTTGGGGTCTACCTCAGCCTTTGCTTTGGCTAGTTTCGTAGTTTTATCGTTTTTCTCAAACTGAGTAGTAACCTCTCTCGGTACGCTGACGTTGCCAAGGCTTTTATAATCAGATAAAAACTCTGAATGCTCTGCAGAATTCGCGACCAAAAAGCACTTTAAAACTAAGCCCTGATTAGAAATGTAAGTCGAGTAGGCTCCGTTAGGCTCTTCTACATAAAGCCATTCAGCCGAAGTGCTTGATATCAGACCTTTAAAAAATGACCAATTAACTTCAATCATTATGCTTCTCCAAACACCGCAGAAGCGGTAGCAGAAACTGTACCGTTAGTTGCTCTAGCCGCGATGCTAATAACGTCGTCGGTTGATAGAATCATGGCCAATTGCTTAGTGTCAATAAAGATGTTTGACGACTTAGATAGAGCAATGGTATATAGAACTTCCCCTCCGGTTACAGTCCCTCCGGTCGAGGTTACCATTACTGGAGTATCCTCATCCATTTCGCTCCACAGTGTGGGGGCGCTGAATGTAGGATTTAACCTAATTTCAAAAACAACAGGGTTTGTTGCTTCTGAGGCACAAGTTACCGATTGCATTATAGAGTCCGTTATTACTAACAGACCGTCAGATACGGATATTTTCTTTAACGCTATCACGTTTGTTAGAGAGGTGCCGATACCGCCAACGCTACCGAACGTAGAATGGATCTTAATTGGAAAATCTGAAATGTTCTCATGAAAACCTGCCATGGACCCAGAGTAAACGCTTAAATTTGTCGTGCTCCCAGCACTCGCTGCGATTATTCCTAGCTTAAATTCTGGAATATCTAATGACGGGGTTGTGTTTGCATTGGCGTAATGAATATCGTGAACTTTTAAAAATCTACCGGTTTCTGGATTTTGTATAAAAAACCCTAATAAGCCGTAGCCTAAATACTGATACTGCACTTGAAACACATTCCCCTTTGTTGGGTCAAGAACGAATGGAGAGTGATCACTACTATTAGCCAACAAAGTGTGGTGGTTCCAGTCCTCTTGATAGTGCCATGTATCCACAGCATTAGCCCCTGATGCGACTTGAGAAAAAGTTCCAGCTAGGTTTCCAGTTGATGATACTGAGTATGTTCCATTTTTAGCGCCGATAGATTGCGCTTGAAATATTATCGTTGAGCCAACGTTATATGCCGCCCACCCAGCAGATACAGCGCCAGAGGCAATTTCATAGGCGTTTTCTTCAATAGAGCCCGAGTTATTTGTTCCTGTTGCTGTGACGTTATATGAAACTCCGTTTAACGTTACCGTTACGGTTTGAGAGCTTGTAGCTCTTTGCGTTAACGTGAGCTTTCTTATCTCTGGCCTACCGCCAGTCCTGCGAAGTATGCCGAACTTAGTTCCGTCATAACCAAAAGTTAGTTCGTTGCCGATATTAAATAATCCAGCTCTTTGAATACTATTTGCTACGGGAGTAGTGAACCGGGCAGTAAATCTAGCCACAGTTCCGATCCCTGGGCGATACGACATAACTTTCTTTGAACGTACAACCCCATATCCGCCAACGCTAGTGCCCGTACTTACCTTAAACTCTCTTCCTGGATTATTGTCAACCCAACCAGCAAGGCTGCCGGTGCCCGATGAATACGTTTCGGTGAATCTCTCTGGAGTTCCCCTGACCGCGCTTATGTTGATATAAGGACTTAGCTGCGCTACAGTTAGGGCTCCGAAGGCGGCTTTCGTAAGGTCTAAGCTCAGACCTCCGTTATCTCCTAGCGAAATATTTTCATAGTTACCGCTCGCGTCTTCACCTACCAATACGGCTCTTACCAGCTCAGCGTCGCTGTAATCATTAATAGTGGAAGACAAATTGGTAGTTAGGTGCGACTTACTCTGCTCACTAAGTATTGTCTGCAGAGCAACAGTAGCGGTTGAGGCCCCATTGTTTGTCAATTTTACTCTTACATATTTAGCAATTCTAGCTGCTTTATGCGGTGTGCCAGCGCTAGCCGGAATAACATAAGACAACGCTCTGTGAACAGTGCTGCCATCTGTAGAGAATTCAATTAAAAGAGTCGCATTTTGCGTGATGTAAGTCATCACGTTAATGTCAGAGTAATTGGTAACGTCTTCCCAAGTGCCTGTGAATGTGGCAGAGGCGGCCAAATTAGCAGACGAGCTATTATCTGTAGAAACTTTTGAATTTACCTTTGCAGTAACTTTAAGTGAGTCTCCGACGTTTCCTATTAAGGTGTCGTCTGTGTCTCCTTTTATTTTTATAGAAGACAGCGCAAAGCTTGCACTAACAGCCATTCTTTTTGTGCCGTTATCGTCAATAATGTCAACATCGTTTGTACCGTCCGTCACCTTCATTCTTGTCGGAAAAATACCCTTAATAAGGTCAACGCCGTCAGAAATACTGAGGTCTGCAGAGCCGTCGTTTACAACAAGAGTGCCGTCTCCAATTTTTGTGACGGCATCGCTTGAGGCCGCCCAAATCATGTAATCTTGGGACGGGATGGTGTAGTCGCTATTTGCCGAAATGGTAATCCCGGTATCTGAAATAGAGACTGAAGAGTTAGTAGTGTTTGATAGTATTTTAGCCATTATAGCCAACCTCTCAATAGTTTACTCAAGCTACGCTCCCGCTAAGCAGCAAGCCTACGTCTAAATTTTTGCCGGAGCTAGGACTGTCGTCAGCGACTTTGACTGCGATCTGCTTCCCTGAGGGGACCGATACGTTTACTGAAAAAATATTGCTTCGAGCCGCCGCCGTCGTAACCGTGGTCAATAGCGTTAAGTTCGTCTCATTCCCGTCATGGGTATAAATCGCTATCTTTATAATATTTGGGTCTTCGTTGGCAACAAAGACTTTTTTAATAAAGGCGCTCGACAGAAAGTTGATTCTAGAAGACTTGTTGCATGGAACCGTATCCACCAACAGCCAGGTTCCGGCAGGGAGCGTGCCGCTTCGCCCGTACGTAAAGCCCGGAGATGCGCTTGCCTGGACTTGGCTAAATAGATTATCTAAAGCAGTCTGAACGTCCGCACCAAGATTGGTGGGTATGTTCTGGTCATCATAAGGAATGCTTTTAGATACAGGGCTCTTGTAGACTGGCCCAGACTTGTTTCCCATTACGAAGACTCCTGAACAATCACGGTTGCCGTATCGGCACCCGCACAGACGACGTAAACCGCAATGTTATCCCCAAAAGGAAGGCTAACAAACTGATCTTTATACAAAGGGTCTCCGGTTGTAGACGTAACTCCGGCAGGGCCGTAGTACACCGTCTTACTGCCTTTGTTTGTAATGGTCAAAAGCTCTCTACCTTCAAGGCGGTTTGCTCCAACCTTAGCCTCAACAGCGGACGAAGTAACGTTAACAGCCCCGCTTAGGTAGCTGTTATTGTTTACATCATCTAATTCGCCAGAGTACGATATTCCCATAAATTACTTTTTACTTTTTTTAGCTTTATTTTCAGGTTTGATTTCAGTTTTTGGAGAAAGCTCTTCTACCGGCCTTGCCGCTAGAGCAGCGAGGGCCGCCTTGTGAGCCTCTTCTTGGTCTTTTAAATCTTTATCAATTCTAGCTGCTAAATTACCCGCCCACCTTAAAGCCTCCGCTGTACCGAAGATTTCTTCAGCGCCTTCTAGCTCGAGCTTGGCTCTTTTCAGTATCCGAACAAGATTGTCAACATTTACTTTATCTGTTTTAGTAATTTGCATATATACCTCAAAACTGTAAGGGGGTAAGGGCAAGACCTGCCGATACCCCCTATTATATCACCAGTTTATGCGCTAACTATTACGCTTGTCCGGTTTCTAGAACGCGAACATCAACGCCGCCAAGAACGGTCGAGATGCCGTATAGGCTGGTTCCAGCCGCCAACTCAATTTCAAGAGCTGCGCCAGCCGAAAGCCTTACGCCGTTCGCGGTAGTGACAGAGGCATCGCCTACATAAATAGGCTTGCTGCTGTCCGCATTTTGGACGATCATCTTACGACGAGTAGCCAAAGCTGCGGTAATAGCAGTAGCGGTAGTGGTTACAGACACAGCCGCGTTAGCCAAGGTGTCATCTGCAGGAGCCGCCTCGGTATTGGTAGGATGAACCCAGAGGGCGCCCAAGCTATCGGTCTTAAAGGACTGATAGTCGCCATCTGCGGAGGTGCTTGACGCCAAGGTGTCTTCCCGAACGCTGAGTACGTAGGTACCAATATCGGCATCTGCGTGAGCTGAATCTTCAGCCTTATCAGAACCGTTTGATACGCTGATGTCAGCATTCACGTTGATTGAGCCGTCAGCATTGACAACCATGGTATTGCCGCCTTGTGCAATTGCCACGTTATCTTGCGAATGGTCAAGGTCGCGAATGTCCAAATCAGTAGCATCTACGGTAATAGAACCGCCGCCGTCGCCAATAACCCATGGGCTGGTCCCTTGGAATACGGTAACTTCGTCAGTCTGCGTTAGATTTCGGATATCAAGATCGGTTGCGGTTACTTCAATAGAAGCGTTGATGACGTTAACGTCCAAACCTTCCTTACCGCCCACGTTTGTGGAGCTGATTAGGTCTCCATCCGTCCCTGCCCGAACAAACACGCCTACGTTATCGGTTTCGGCAGCATTTGCTGGGTCAAATACGATTTTTTCTTTTCCTATCATTTATAATTACCCCCCTAAAAGGTTTTGTTAATATACTTCCAACCGTAAAGATTGCCGTTCCTATGGCCCTAATACCCAACAAAAAACCTCAACTATACAGCTAGGCTGAGAAACCTGTAAGGTAACGGAAAGTGAGGTGTTTTTTATAGGGCCGCTGTCAAAAGCCGCCCCTCTAGAGATAGAAATATAGTCTGGGCTCAAAGGAGCGTCGTAAATTTTTAAAACAGCCTTAGAATCTCTTACTTTTACTGTAAACCGCCTAATGTCCGCAGGAAGGGCAAGGGCGTAGTCCGTGTTGGCAAGAGGGGTTGACAAGTTAATTACTTGATAGGTAAGCGTTTCGGCGGTCGGAACTACATTGATTGAACCGTCAGGATTAATATCAAGAACATCGGTTCCGTCCCCAACCCGAACAGAGTCGTGAACATCGCCAGCGTCGGGGTCGTTGTCCTTGTGACTTAGCTGAACTTCAAGCTCAGCGTTAACGGTTCCAATATTAACCGAGCCGTCGCTAAGCCGTACAGGGACCGGGTTTGTGGTATCGTAGTAGCGGCCATCTTGGTCTACTGAGATAACGCGCTTGGCAACTACTGGCTCTTCAACGTAAACAGCGCGCTCGTGCTCTTGAATTGTGATGCCGGGGCGATCTTGCTCGACAGCCTCAATCGTCGCGCCGTCAGCGACTAGGTAGGCGGAAATGTCTATCCTGTCCCCAATTTTGCCTTGAGGAGGAAGTGGGCCTACGTAAAAACTTGTAAGCGAATCAAATCGTTTAATCTCAACCAGCAAGGGGGGTTGAGTGCTTGACTTGATAGTAACTTTTTGCTTAACATAAAAGCCCCTCGTATTTGCAATCTGCACTAGCCCATGTATGGACCCGTTTGCAGTAAAGGCTCGAGGAGCGATATGTAATCGCTTTTTTTCAATAAACATTTTTACCCATTCCAAACCTACGACCTAGGCCACCCTAAGAAGACAAAGCTGGGCACTCTGTAAAGTAAAGATTGGGACGCTAATAGCGCGGTTCTTTATTTTTTTTGCAAGTATTGCCCTATCATTTAATTGAGTAGGCATAAAAGTAAAGAGGCCATCTAAATTAATAGATAGCCTCTTTGTATTTTTGTAAATACTTGAAATCGTTAAGGAAGTGACGTTGCGCCAGACTCTTCTTGGTCGCCGCTTTCATCAGTAACCTTTAGTCCGACATAGTTTACGGACAGGCGGCTGGTTGCCCTAGCGTTAACGCCAGTGCTGTAGCTGTTTGCGATACAGCCGATAGCCGTCATAATCAGTTCGCCAGTTTGACGATCGCGGATTGAGATGGTCACTGGGCCAAGCTGCAAAAGGTCCTGAAGCTTAGGAAACTTTGGAAGGACGTGTGCGCCATTTCCTACGACTCGGAAACCGTTACAGTTAATAGAAACGGCCTCGTAGCTTGTAGGGGTAATTTCAGCAGGTCCAAAACGACCCAAAATATGAATCGGCTCAGTTCCGATGTTAGCTCCCCAAGAGCAGGACTCAAAAATCCCGACAACCGCGTTGTCTACGCTAACTACTGCTCTGCCACCAGTTAAAACTTTAGTGCTCATGTTTATCTCCTATTCCTTATTGGCTCGCCGAAGATTGAACTTGAGAAATGCTCAACTCAATCGGGATGAAGTAAATCGTTGTGCTCAACTTGATCTCAACAGCAACTTCCATGACAGGTCCAGAAATTCTAACCTTAGCATTTCTGTAGCCCAATGGAGCTTCATCGTCAGCGGTGATTGCCTTAATGCGGCGATACTCTTCCATCTTAGTAGCGATAAAAGCTAGCGCGGTTGCAGCATCGACGTCGGCAAGTGATTGTCCAACAAACGCCTTTTGCAAGGAGTCCGCAAGATCATATGCTACGATATCTGCAAGGTATACTGCTTGTAGGCTGTTATATACGAAGTTTGTATCGAAACCGTAAGTGGTTTGATCAGAAACCCACTTGCTTCCGGCAGTTTCTCTTTGTAGAATCAACAAGCCAGCAAGAAGTGCGTCCTCAACATCGCCAGGATTGCCAGCGTCAAAACCGCTTGGGTCTTTGAAACTGATCAAGTTAGCGAACTTGTTTGTAATTCCCTTATAGAAACCAGCGGCTTGCATTCCTGCAGCGGCGCAAGCTCCCATCCAAGGCATGAACTCTTGAACTTGGCCTTGGCTGTCAACTTGGCTTGCTTTTTGGAAAGTCATGCTGCAGCGATAGTGAGCAAGGGTTTGGGCCTTTGCCTTTGAGTCTTCGTAGCTTCCCCAGAAGCTCAAAACGCCAACACGGTAGCGCTTGAGTTTTGGAGTGCTCATCTTAAGGATGTGGCTCTTTGTTGCAGCGTGAATTGCGTCAATGGTATAAGTAGAAGACGAATCAGTAAGACCGTCAGTGATATCGTCAGTAGCGTCGCGGCTAAAGAGAGGCACGATAAAGTTGGTGACGACAGCTTCTAGCTTAGCTAGAGAGTCAACAATGTCTGCACCGGTAGTCGCACCCTTAGCTCCGCCAGAAAGGAAAGCAAAAGCGGAGGTAGGAGTTGGAAGACCTTCTACTTCTGAAGCTGTGAAGTCAGCGGTAGCAGAACTTGCCATTGCAGCCTTCCAGTTAGCGAGAGACTTTTTAATGCGTCCTGGCTTTAAGCTTGAAGAGGTAGAGCAAATTCCGATTGCTGAAACCTTATCAAGGTCTGATGGCTTCATTTGCTGACCAACGGTAGTCGCAGACGCGCTGTAACCAGTTTGGCTTGCAATGAAAGCGGCGAGATCAGCCACAGTAGTAAACTGCGACATATCAACCGACAAGGAAGCGCCTGAACCGCCAGAAACGGTGGTGGTTAGAGTGCTGCCAGAGATAGAAAGGGTTGCTGTAGTTCCAGCGTATCCAACTTCCATAGCAACTTCACCCTTAGCTTCAAGGGTTTCGTTTTGTCCCGCATCCTGACGAACGAGGTTGATTTCTACAGCGCTTTCTGCAGCGGACTTGTAAAGACCAGCGGTGAGTCCAAGGAGGGCTAGGTCGCCAGGAGTTGAGTCGATAAGCTCGAGAGTCTTGCCCCAACCCTTGCGGTAGTTAGCTGAATCAGCATCAATTTTCAACTGAACGGTATTTGCAGCAACACCTGCCGATGCGGTAATTCCAGCAGGGAGGAGGGAATTAAGCTCGGTAACAAGAGTAGCTACGTTCGTGTGACCACCAATACCTAGGGTTACGGTGGCTTCTGCGCCGCCGTTTAGCCTGATCTTGAACTCTGCGCCGTCAAGGGTAGCGCCAAAGCTGCCGATAGCAGCAGAGACAGCCTGAGCGGTGTCTTCAAGAGAGCTTGCGGTGATCTTGTACTTGACTTGATTTCCACCAACGCCCCAGTTTTTAGCGTTAAGGGTACCGTAGTCAGTATCAACAATAGCGGAAGCTTTAGCACCTGCGTTGGTCTTTAGGATATAAACCCGAGTGACCGAACCAGGAATGTTTGTATCTGCAGAAGGAGCTGCGAGCAAGCGCATAGCGTCAACGATTGGACCGCTTACGTATTTGCTGGTAACCCGATCGGCTTGGTCTGGAGTAAAGAAGTTGTCTTTAGCATCTTCTTCGCTAAAGTGAGCGCCGCCAGCAGCCTCACCGATAATTGCGATAACTCCAGTGCTTGCAACGCCAGCGGGAACGGACTTAACCGTTACGTTTGGGTATGCGCCTGGAATAACCGTATTAATAAAACTGGTAGTTAGTCTTTGTGCCATTTTTTTGCTCCCTTACTTTTTTAGTCCAAAATGGGCCAAGCCGTCTTCAAAAAGATCAGGCTTATCGTGCCCAGAAGATTTTAAATGTGCCCAGATAACGTTCTCTAGCTCTCTTGGGCGATTATATTGTTTTCTTACTTGAGCCCAGTATTCGCTAAATGCTTCTCTAGCGTCTACTTCTCTCTTGTTAACAGAGACAGCGGGAGTAAACGACTGTCGGCTCTTTTCGAGCTTTTCCCGAATGTCCTGCTCCCTCGTCTTATTTTCTGGGTTTTTCTTTCTTCCCATAAATTAGTTAGCGCCCTTCTTCATGCGCTTAGATGCTTTAACATCTAGAAACTTTTTAAGTTTGAGCGCTTCTTTTGAAGTAGAGTCAATAATTTTTTCATTGCCTTGAGGAGGTGCCGGTTGCTGAACGTCTAGCTTAGCTGCCTGTGCGGTAGTAGGAGCCGCTTTAGCAAGCTCTTCCTTTTTAGCAAGGCGCTCTTCAGCCATTTTCTTTACTTTGTTCAGAACCGCTACTGCGGCTTCGTTTGCAGAATATTCTTTTTTCACAGCCATATCTCCTGATTATAATTAAGATTACTTTCAAATATAATCTTCTTTAATTTCAAGCACTTACTTTAATCTTTTAGCTTTAACCCCGTCCATAAACTTTTTTAACTTGCCAATACCGTTTGCGGACGGCATTTTTGGCATTGACGGAACGCCCATTTTAGGCATGGCGCTTGAGGTAGGCTTTGGCGCAGCGCTGGCTTGGCTCATTTTGGGCGCTTGGCCTAGCTTAGCCTGAGCGTTTAGTTGCTTTTGGCCATGAAGTTCCGACAAAGCCTTGTCTTCTTTATTTAAAACACTCTCAGAAGGAGCCGGCACGTGGTCTTTTGGGACCTGGGCAATATTGTTGGGGTCTTCAATATCAGCGACGATATGGTCAACCGCATGGCGCTTTCCGCCGTGATATGCCTTTAAAATCGTTTTGTGTAGTGCCTTTTTTAAAACCTTTGAGTCCATAGCTTAAAGATTACCTCTTTACTCGTCTATAGTTGTCCACGGCTCATCTTCATTGTCTAAAAATTCAGGGGCTTCTTGGCTAATTATCTTAATACCACCGTAAAAGCCCTCGTCTTTATTTGGCTCTGTAAGCTCAATGGTCTCAATAACCCTGCGAGGGCTTTTAAGCCAGCTATTCTCTACTTGTCCGCTTAGAGTTATATACCTAGAATAAACGTTTTCTCCGCCCGGAGTGCTTAGCTCGGCGTTTGGAACAAGGTCAGAGCTTGAAATGCTGCTTTGCGTAAAACACCTTCCCTCAAGGAGGCTTTCTCGATACCTTAAAAGAATATAAGCGACAATGGCGTGCAGCCAAAGAAGGGTAGAGGGGTCGCCGTGGGTGTGGCAGCCGATGGTGTAGGTCTCCCTAAAAAAGCTATGTTCTCGCCTAACCTTGTACGTTTGATATTTAGGGATTACGGCAAGTCTAGTGGCATTTAGAGTTAGGTTTGGCTCTATTTGAATTTTATTTCCGGGCGCTCTGCCCAAAATAGTATAGCCCTCGCCGGTATCGGGGTTTACTAGGATTTGGCCTTCAGAAAAAGAACTTTTCGATAGCTCTTTAGGTAGCTCGATTAAGCCGTTGGCCTGGTCGTAAGAGGCGGGAACGAAAGGCTTAATTACATAAGGGATGGGCTTGCCGATCTGGCTAGGAATAAGCTCTTCTACTACGGTGGATAAATCCGCAAGATGCTTCATATCCTCAAGTTCACTTGACGACCCAAGGGCCACGGTAACGCAGGGGAACTCGTCTTTATCAAGCCTATACTGCATTAAAACTTCAATTTTGTTATTTGTCAGCCATTCTTTTGCGTTATCGATTTCTTTTTGCCCGTACTTATCCTTGAGTACGTCCTGGCTTATAAAAGGCGCAAGAATATCGTCCACAAGCCAGAGGTTCTTTTTGATGTCCTCTAGTCCTTGCTCGATCGCTGACTTAATAATAACGTCGCCAGGAAATATTGCCATTACGCCAGTACCTCAAAAACAAGACCCTTAATTGATTTGTAAGCACCCCTAAGATGCCCATTTATGGTATTTGTAACTAAATATATTAACATTATTTAAACTTTTCCATTATTTGAGGTAATATTTCAGAATCAAACTTTTCTTCGGCCCAACTTAGCGCCTCATCCATAAATTTAGAGGCTT
>JACCDO010632503.1_pt1 | contig 11678 bp, 8 predicted proteins | sample 7446101 | NCBI WGS metagenome assembly JACCDO01 (sample SAMN15323440, study PRJNA562643) | freshwater metagenome | isolation source: river surface water | place: USA:Blue River Watershed | collected 2017-08-16 | reverse complement strand
TCTGGTTCTGCAGAAACGCTGGTCTTGCCCTTCCACTTATTGCCCTTCAATACCACGAAGTCAAGATTGAAATGGAATTCAGACCAAAGGCTGAATGCTATGTTTCAACTGCTGGTTCCCTCAACAGCTGCGGTGTCTCTGTTAATGGAAACTTAGATGCTTTCTGTGTCCCATCCCTTGAATATGCCTCCTTATTCATCGACTATATCTACCTTGATACTGACGAGAGACGCAGATTCGCCCAAACCTCCCATGAATATTTGATTGAACAATTACAATTTACTGGTGATGAAAGTACTGTGAACACCAATGTCAAGGTAAAGTTAAATCTTAACCACCCTGTTAAGGAATTAATCTGGGTTGTTCAAAGAGATGATGTTGTTAAACTTGGCTACAACCAATGGAATAACTACACTGATGACTTTGATGCTGATTCTGGTTTCAACACTCTTAACGCTTCTGGTCTTCCTGATCCATCTCAATTGGTCTTCACCAATGTTGAAGATACCACCAATGTTTTCCCATTCGTCGGTACCTCTGCTTTGGACACTGAATACTTAACCTATTTACAACAAGCCGGTTTATCTGTTGGTGCTGGAGGTATTTCTAACGGAACCACCAATGCTCAAATCAGACCTATCTCTCTTCCTGCTGGTCCTGGTCCTAACGCCAATAACTTGGCTCCTACTGATTTCGGTGCCATCACTACTGCTGGTGACTACTCTGATCACGCTGGTTTCGGACCAATCAACGCTGGAAGAAACCCAACTGTCCGTGCTAAACTTCAATTGAACGGACACGATAGATTCCAAGAAAGACTTGGTTCCTATTTCAACTTGGTCCAACCATACCAACACCACACCAACATCCCACCAACTGGTATCAATGTTTATTCATTTGCCTTGCTTCCAGAACAACATCAACCATCAGGAACTTGCAACATGTCAAGAATTGATAACGCTACCCTTCAATTACAACTTACTCCAAAGGCTGCTTTAGGTAGCAAGATCAGAGTTTACGCCACCAACTACAATGTATTAAGAATTATGTCGGGCATTAATGTAATATATAACAGTATTATTTACATGTATATTTTCTCCTGTGCCCAACAGTTGGCTGCCTCATTTGTTGATTGCTCACAAATGGGGGGAAACAGTGTAAAGCAATCATGTTTTGATGACAAAACATTATATAACCAGCTAGTCTGTGTCTGACTATATAGTCAGATAAAGGCAACATTTCTAAATTGCGGGGACCTCCTTAGAGCCTTTCCTACTACTTTATTGTTTGAAAATTCAATAAATACTCGGGTTAATTACCTAGAGAATAGTAATAACGGAAAGGATTGGAAAATCCGCAGCCAAGACCCTAAGTACGATATAGCAAGTATATGGGTAAGGTTCAGAGACTACAATGATATGGGCTCGAGAAAGTTAGCAACTTTCAGTGAAGGCTTAAGGTATAGTCCGTGTCTTACAAGAAATTGTGAGATTTTAAAAGTATAAGCAATGACGGGGAGGTCTTGCGTACAGTAATTAAAAATTTACTGTTAAAGTTATTGGGAAATTTTCAAAATATCTTTTTCAGTATTTTTCAAAATTTTTTATAAAAATCTAATAAAAATATAAAAACCACATAAAAACTAATTTTTTTAAACAAACATTTTTAAATAAAGTATTTAAAAATTGAAACATAACATTCCTAGATGTTTGTAAATATATCATAACTAAAAATGATTATTACTGACTTAGAAAATCCTGATTACGACGACATTGAGAGTTTTATTGAAGAAACACACACAATTTTACAAAAACATAGTGGAAGAGTGGAAACTTTTGGTAAAACTGCTGGAATTGAAAAAAATAAATATTGGTCTGTTGAACATAATGATTCAAAAGAAAGATATTGTATAATGAGTATTTCTCAAAAATATCTTACTTTTATTTCAAATGAATCTATATTAAATATTCTTCGACTTGAAAAAACATTTACATATTCAAACGGATATGTTTATTATCCATACGAAACAACAAAAAAGACACTTCATTCTTTTTTAATGGACCATCAAGGAAATGGTTTGACACAAGGAAATTTAAGTGTTGATCACATAAACCGAAACAAATTAGACAACAGACTTGTTAATTTAAGGATTACGACACAATCCGAACAAAACAAAAACAAGTCTTACAAAAAAATCGAAAACAGTCGATATAATACACACAGACCCGAAGGAATGGAAGACATAAGACTTCCTAGATTTGTTGAATACAGATACGAAAACAGGAAAATTTCAGAAGACAATATTTCTTTTCGTGATTTTTTTACTTTTAAACATGAAAAATATACTAATCAAAAGGGTAGTGGTAATGTGTTTTATTCAAGTAAATCAACTACATTAACACCAATTGAAAAATATAATCAGGTTTTAGAAAAAATGAGAGAACTCGATATAGAAATTGTTTATGACTAAATTGTTTTTTATAAATACAAAAACTTTTTGCTCACGAAGCAGGGAGAGCAAAAATACAATAGTTGTGTTGTAATTTTTAAATGTAATATTGAATAATTGTATATTTAATAGGTAAATGTAATATATTTTTGCTCAACCTTGAGGTTGAGCAAAAGGTGTTTAAAAAAAATTGCTTTTCTTTTATTAAAACAAAAGCAATTTTACCAATATTTTTAATTTTTTATTGATAAATTTATTGCATCCAAAGGGAGTAAATAGTATAGACCCCCCTTTTTTACTCCCTTTTTTGTATTTTATAAGGGGTGGTGTAAAATGCTACTCCTTTATAAAGGGGTTGCATGAAATAAAGTTTTTATTTTTTGATGAATTCAAATGTCATCACTTACTCTCAAAAAAGTTTCTGAATCAGGCGACATTCATCACGGATTTAAATGGAAAATTATTGATAAATAGTTTATAACAACCTAAACAAACTAAAACACTTAAACCCACCTCTACCAGTCATAATTTCAACTCTAATAAAAGTTAATTGGTGGCATAAACCCTTTTTTTTTCAGAGACTCCCAAAAAATATTTTTTTAAAAGTCTAAAAAAAACCAATTATGCAACTCGTAGCTTACGGCGCTCCAGAGACTTTCCAAAAAAATATTTTTTTGAAAAGTCTAAATATTTTGATGCAACTCGTCGCATACGGCGCTCACCTCCGAGACTTTCAAAAAAATATTTTTTTTTGAAAGTCTAAAAAAAACCAATTATGCAACTCGTAGCTTATGGCGCTTCAGAGACTTTCAAAAAAAACATTTTTCTATATAAAGTTGTAAAATAAATTATTATATAAGAATGAATAATACTCATAAAGAATTATTAAAAAAACGCAAAGAACAAAAGAAAAAAAAAGAACGAATATACACACCTGACGAAGTTTTATATATTTTTGAAAAAACACTCGATGGATGGAAAACTATCAAAACATTCAATACATATATTCAAAACAATCCACAATCAAACCTTACCAAAGAATGGGTCGAAAAAATTGCGTTAGGAAATGCTAAACTATTTCCCTCAGATTTACCCGAAGAGAAATACAATCAATATGTAGAACTGCGTCAAAAAGTTTATGATTATCATATTGTTTCCAAACAACTTAAAAATGTCAAAGAAAACAACTAAAAAACCATAATTTTTATTTTTTCGAATAAATGCATATATATTTTTCTAATCAAAAAAATATATATGATTCCTATCTTAATAATTTGTCATAATAATTATAAATACGTTCAAAACACAATTCAACAAATAGTCAGAATTAATCCAAATTATGAATCTTATATTACAATCATTAATAATCAAAGTTCTGATGAAGACACAATAAATTATCTTAAGAAAACCAAAACAAATGTTTATCATAATGTAAGAAATGTTGGTCCTTGGATATCTAGTTCAATAAATCAAGGTATTTATAATGCAATGCCATCAAAATTTATTCTAACTGATCCAGACCTTGAATTTCATCCAGACACACCAAGTAATTTTATTGAAATTTTAATTCAAATATCTGATAGATATGGAGGATTCAAAACTGGTTTAGCATTAGATATTTCAGATTACTCTGAAATGTTTCAATGTGAATATCTTCACGGCAAAACTATTTATCAATGGGAAGAAGGATTTTATAGTAGATTAGTTGAAAACACTTCTGACTACAATTTTCCCATTTATTATGCTGACATTGACACTACTTTTGCAGTTATAAATAAACATGCAGGAGGACATAATATAAGGGTTGCAGGACAATTTACTGCAAAACATTTGCCTTGGTATTCGAAAAATAAAATATATTCTGAGTATGAAAACTATTGTCAATCATTGAAACAAAAAAACTATTCAACAATAACTCGTCTTATTCTTCAAATGACAGAATCAAAATTTCAAAAATATCATGTTCGAAATCAAGTTTTATTAGTACCTTATTACTTAAATCAAGTTTATCAAGAAAAAATTTCAAATTCATTCAATAATGAAACTTTGCTAAATTTCTTTAATAAATACTTAACAAAAAATAAAGTTATGATAGATATTGGTTCTTGGATGGGTTTGCAAACAATATATGCTTCGAATCTTTCAGAAAAAGTTTATTCTGTTGAAGCAGACAAAGAATCTTTTCAACATTTACAAAATACAATAAATATATACAATAAAAACATAATACCATTACAATTATTTTTCGGAAATAAAAAAAGTTCTCAAGTTTGCATTGGTAGAATCAATGATTCAAAATTGGGAGACGGAAATAGTGTTTTAATTGAGAACACTGAAGGAATGACGCAAGATATAGATTATAACTATGTTAATACAACTGATATTGAACAATTTGTCGAAGAACAAAATATTAGACCGTTTGAAATATCTTTAATTAACATTGATATAAATGGCGAAGAAGAAAAATGTTTAGAATCAATTTACAATTTTTGTAAAAAATATAACTTACCATTTATTGTAAAAATATATTATTCTCAATGGAAAGATAAAAACCTAAATAGATTTAAATTTTTAGGATTGTTAAATAAAACAAAGATTTTAAAAGAAAATACTACATATATCCAATTTGAGAATATGAATCAAAACATATTAATTGAAAAAAGGGGTCAAAAAATTTATTTACCAAAAGATTTTCAAAACCCAAATATAACATTTTGGACACATCATTATTCAAACTGGGAAGAAAATAATTTCAATCAAATACAACCATTTCTAGATAAATCAAAAACATTTATAAATATTGGTGCTTGGATAGGAACCGCCGCTATTTATGCTTCCTATTTTTCTAAAAAAGTAATTGCAGTAGAACCAGATAGAGAATCATTTACAGATTTACTAAAAAATTGTTCAATTAACAATAATAATATTGAATTTATTAATAAAGCATTCTACCATACAAGTGATATTGAAATTCCATTTGGAAAAAATAGGTTTTTGAACAATTCTAAACTAAATGATAGTACAAGTCATATATATAATCATCCAACAGAGGAATCATATAATGCTCAAACAATTAATTTAAAAACCATTTTGGAAAATTATTCTCTCAAACCAGAAGATATTTCATTAATTAAAATAGATATTGAAGGAGGCGAAGAACATATTATTCAAGATGTTATAACATTTTATAAAAGACACAAAGTACCAATACATTTATCAATGCATTTTGATTGGTGGAACGATAAAAATATCAATCGATTTACTTTTTTATCAGATGAGATTAAATCAAATATGGTCCATAAACCATTCGAACCAATTTTATTATCATATCCAAATAATTTTAATCAAATATTCAAAAGAGATGTACTATTTTACATTCGAATAAACCAGTCTGATAGAAATTATTCTTTTTGGTTAAATCATTATGCAAACTGGGAAAACCAAACATTTGATGTTCTTGACCAATATTTGGATAAAAATAAAATTTATATAAATATTGGTGCTTGGATTGGAACAACAGCAATTTATGGAGCAAAAAAATCAAAACACGTTATTGCATTAGAAGCAGACAAACATTCTTTCTCAGACTTATTAGATAATGGTGGATATAATTGTAATAATATAACTTATATTGAGAAGGCAATATATAATCAATCAAATCAAAAAATCATTTTTGGAAAAAATAAATTTATGAACGGTTCTAATTTAAATGATAGTACAAGCCATATTTATGATGACAGATTTGATTTGTCTGAAAGCATTGATTCATTTTATGTTGATACAATATCTTTAAATGATTTGTTAAATGAACAAGGATTAATGAATGACCCTTCACAAATATCATTGATAAAAATTGATATTGAGGGAGGAGAAGAACATATTTTACAAGATGTCATTAGACTTGTTAAAGAGAAAAATGTAAAAATTTATGTCAGTTTCCATTTTGACTGGTGGAATAATAAAGACTTGTCAAGATTTGATTTGACGAATGAACAAATACAATGGATACATGCAAATCACTTTGGTGCTTATTTATTCCAATAAATCAAAATTTATAAAAAACAACACACTCTACAAATAAATCCCTAATAAATGCTTAATAAACCCGAATAAGTAAAATTAATTTAAATTTTTTCTTTTGATTAACAAGTAGAATGATACCAATCATCATTATATGTTATAATAATCATGAATATGTTGAAAACACAATTCAACAAATTCAAAAAATAAATCCAGAATATGTCAAAGATATTATTATTTTAAATAATGCTAGTACAAGGTCAGAAACAAAAAAATATGTTAAAGACACAAATCACAAGGTAATAAATAATAAATTCAACAGAGGACCTTGGATAACAAAATATAATAATCAAGAAATATATTATGATCTTCCAGATTTTTTTGTATTAACAGACCCAGATTTAGGATTTAATCCAAATTTACCTTCAGATTTTATTGAACAAATGGTACAACTTTCTCAAAAATTTGGTTGCAACAAACTCGGATTTGCAATTGATTTATCAGATTATGATAAAATGTTTGATACACAAAATTATTTTGAAGGAAAATCAATATATGAATGGGAAATACAATTTTGGAAAGATAAAATTCCTCATCCTAAATATGATTTATATAAATCAGCAATAGATACTACTTTTGCAGTTCATAATAAAAATGGACCAGACAGATATGAAATTAGAATAGGTGGAGATTTTACATGTAAGCACTTACCATGGTATGTTGATAATCCACTTTTTTCACTATATGATGTTTATGATTTAAATGTTTTGCAAACAACTATTTTATCTAGTTCTAAAATGATTTTACATGATTATTTAAATAGACATTTTGTCACTTGTACTCGCAACAATAATATATTTCTTATTCGAAAAAATGGTACTTACTATAATTTTTGGAAATATTTATATCCTACATGGAACAAAAATTTATTTAATATAATTGAAACATTATGTAAAAAAGATAAAATATTTATTGATATTGGTGCTTGGATTGGTGCAGTTTCAATTTATGCATCCAGATTTTCTAAAAAAGTTTATTCAATAGAACCCCATCCTGAATTTTTCAATGAATGTTCAAAATCTGCAAAAGATAATTCTATAAATATGGAATGTATTCAAAAAACAATTTGGAAAGAAAATTGTGAAAACGGATTTTTAGCTCCAATAAAACATATTATGAATGACCAACATATATATGGTTTTTATAATTTTCAACCTTCTCTAGAAACACCTAAACAATTATCAAAAGAAAATACTCAAATGACAACTATCCAATCATTTATAAAAAACTATAACATAGATTATTCTGAAATTTCATTAATAAAGGTAAATATTGTCGGTAATGAAGAAGATATTTTAGAAGATTTATTAAAAATACATAATGAATATAATGTACAACTTTATATATCTTTTTTCATTCCGTTCTGGAAAAATAAAGATTTATCAAGGTTTAAAAATATTCTAACTGAAAAACATATTGATTTACTTACAAAAAATCCATTTGAAAGTATATTATTTTATAAGAAATAGTACATATTTTTTTATTTTTTCATTTGCATCATATATATGATTCAAAGATTTACAATTTATGGTGAAAGATGCACGGGGACAAATTATTTGGAAGAATTAATTCTAAATAACTTTACAATTCCTTTAACGTGGGATTATGGTTATAAACATTTTTTTGGACATAAAAGTTTAGATGGAAGTCATGGAACACTTTTTCTTTGTTTAGTAAGAAACCCAGTGGACTGGCTTAATTCCTTATATGAAAAACCATATCATATTCATCATTTACGTAAAAATGTTGCAACTTTTCTTTGTGCTCCTTATTCTAGTTATTATGATGACACTGGATTAGAAATATTGGAAGACAGAAACATTTATAATCATCAAAGATACAAAAATTTAATGGAACTAAGAGAAGTAAAACTTCATTATCTTTACAGAACACTACCTACATTGGTCAAAAATTATTATTTTATTAAATATGAAGACATAGTTAGAAATGTAGAACCTTTTTTAGAAGAATTGAAACAGAAATTCGGTTTGCAACAGAAGTTTCCTTTTTGGAGAAATATCCCATACCATAAAAAAGATAAATCAAAACCATTTAAAAAAACAAAGAAAAACTACATACCAATAGATGCTGTTATAAAACATCCAGATTATTTACCTGAATTAGAAGAAGAAATAGGCTATGTTTATCAAATAAGTAATGATTCTAATATACATGAAGAAGAAACAAAATAGTAAAGACAAAATTCTAAAAATAAAATATATAAATAGTTATTATGATTAAGTATTTTACAATTTGCGGTGAAAGATGTTCAGGAACAAATTATATTGAAGAATTAATTACACACAATTTTGAAATATCATATACTTGGAAGCACGGACATAAACATTTTTTTGGGCATACTGATTATAAGGATAATGAGGACACATTATTTATTGGAGTCATTAGAAACCCTTATGATTGGTTCAATTCACTTTATGAGGAACCTCATCATATGAGACATAGACCAAAAAATATTACGCAATTTCTAGAATCAGAGGTTGAATCATTACATGACCATAGTAAAAATGAGATTATGGAAGATAGAAATATATATACTAAAGAAAGATTCAAAAACTTGTTTGAACTCAGACATACAAAGCTTAACTATTTGATGAGAGACTTAAGAAATAAAGTAAAAAATTATATTTTTGTCAAATATGAAGATGTAAAACAACACTATCCATTTTTCTTAGAAAAAATAGAAACCAAATTTGGTTTAAAAAGAAAACTTCCTCAATTTGAAAATATAACATATTATAAAAAAAATAAAGACAAAAAATTTGACCAAAAAAGAAAAACATATATTACTCCTGAATTAATTTTCAACAATCCATTATTTATACCAGACTTGGAAAGAGAAGTTGGATATATAAAATAATTTATGAAAAAAATTATCAGACCAATGCTCACACAAAAAATGTGTTATATACTTAAAAAGATTATCTCAATAAAAATTAATGAAATAATATGCAGTCATCAATATTTGACAAAGAAGATTTCTCACTACTGGATTTATGTAAGTCCCTCCCAATAATTAGAGATGATGAAGGAAAAATATCATCTCCAAACCAAATAGCATCATGTTATTATATGTTTCGTACAAATAATAAAGATTATATGAAAAATCTTAAACAAGTTCGTGAATCTCAAGGATATATATATACTTCAGAATCAACTGGCAAAAAAATAAGTTTCCGATTAATTTTTCAAACAATTGATTCCGAATTCAACAAATTGGTTATTCGAATTCATACAGAACCTTTATGCAAAGAAATATTTATTACATGGAATGAACTAGAAAAATCATACGATGGATTCAAAAAAGATGAGTTCAAAAAATGGTATAAAAAAACATTTTTTCCATAAAAACATACTTGTTATTATTATTTTTATTTTAAATTTTTTTTATCAATAACATTATTAGTATTTATAAAAAAATCATTTTTTATTTTTGATATGGCATATTGCCCACAGGGTCCACAATGGTCTTCATTAGACAAATCTATTTTTTGATTCATCTTTTTATTACAATAATCTATTTTCCATCTTCCTAATGGATTTGGAAGTTCAATTGGTAAAAATTTTTTTATAAAAGTCGTTATATATTTCATTTTACATATATATAACTCAAAATTACTTAAGTAAGTATTTTTGTGTAAAAATAAATTTAACGTAATCCAAATATCAATTATATTTTACAAAAACTATTTAAATTGTAAAAAAATATGACCAAATGAGTAAAATTTGCTACATTCAGTCGGGTTTTACTCATAAATTTTTACAAAATGTATAATAATTGTAAAAAAACAGTAATTGTGAGTAAAATTTGCTACATTCAGTCAATTTTACTCAAAAACACCCTTTACAAAACAACATTTTTTGTAAAATTTCGACCAGTTGTGAGCAAAATTTGCTACATTCAGTCGGGTTTTACTCATTTTTCTTTACAAAACTATAAAAATTGTAAAAAAAAACGCCATCAATAAAAAATATTTCATTAAAAAAGAATAGTATTTTATTATTTATTTTTAAAAATATTTTTAAATTCTAAAAAAAATTAAAAAGTTGTGAGTAAAAATAACTGAATTAAGCAAATTTACTCAAAAAAAAACGTCGAAAAAATCGCGAAAAAATATTCATGCCGAGTTGCCGAAAATGAAAATTTTTTTTTTTGCCAGTCGGCCATGAATATTTTTTTTGCGTTTTTTTCGACGTTTTTTTGATGCTGTTTTTCTAGGTATTTTGCTGCTGTTTTTCTAGGGAGTACTTTTTATATATTTACTATATTTTTATAAATTAAATCAATAAATAATAGTAATAAATATACATTTAATTTTTTTTATTGATAAATATTTTTTTCACAAAAAAAGACACTCGAAAAAAAACGTCGAAAAAAACGCGAAAAAACCGATTTGCGGGCAAAATCCATGACTAAAAAAGTAGCAAATTTACTCAAAAACTGTGTTTAATGAGTAAAGTAGCAAAAAAAGAGCTAAACAGAGTCGTTTTTTTTGTGAGCAACGCTTGCTACTTTTTCATTTTTTGCGAAAAAAACAAAAAGTAGCAAGCGTTGCTCACAAAAACTCTGTTTTATGAGTAAAAAAAGCCAAACAGAGTCGTTTTTTTTGTGAGCAACGCTTGCTACTTTTTTATTTTTCGCAAAAAAACGAAAAAAGTAGCAAATTTTACTCAAAAATCGATTTTTTTTGTGAGTAAAATTTGCTCCAAAATGCAAAAAATGAAAAAGTAGCAAATTTTACTCATTTTTTTTTGAGTAAAATTTGCTACAAAATGAAAAGTAGCAAATTTTACTCAAAAATCGATTTTTTTTGTGAGTAAATTTGCTCCAAAATGCAAAAAATGAAAAAGTAGCAAAATTTACTCAAAATTTTTGTGAGTAAAATTTGCTTAGCAGCTACAAAAGAAGCAAATTTACTCAAAAAGTGAGTAAATGATTGCTCCAAAAAAAAGTAGCAACGATTTACTCAAAATTTTTGTGAGTAAAATTTGCTTAGCAGCTACAAAAGAAGCAAATTTACTCAAAAAGTGAGTAAATCGTTGCTCCAAAAAAAGTAGCAACGATTTACTCACAAAAAAAAAATATTTTTGAGTAAAATTTGCTCCAAAATGAAAAAGTAGCAAGCACTGC
>JACCDO011119773.1_pt1 | contig 11681 bp, 7 predicted proteins | sample 7446101 | NCBI WGS metagenome assembly JACCDO01 (sample SAMN15323440, study PRJNA562643) | freshwater metagenome | isolation source: river surface water | place: USA:Blue River Watershed | collected 2017-08-16 | reverse complement strand
AATTTAGACCAACAAGCGACTAAATTAAAATATGAGAAATTATATAAATTAAGCGAGTATGCGTATAAGTCTAACAATATTAACAAACTTCAAAATGTATTAAGAACAATTAAGAAGTACCGTCAAGCTGGTTTAGATTTAAATGGTGAGTTTGGTCCTGAAAATTTAGCATATAAAGCATTACGCAGTAAAGGTATTGTTGCTAAGTTGTATCAGAAGTTAGATGAATTGCATTCTAAGAAATTAAGTCTCCCTGAAGATAATCAAAGTAAAACAGATCCATTAGCTGACTCATTAGCTAAAGAATTTGCTAGATTTAAAACAGACGAAGATTATGATCCTAATGGTAAGCCACCAGGACCAGAGACTAAACCTACAATGCCTAAGGGTACAGTTAGAGTAGATGTAAGTGATGTATATGATTGGTATAAATTAGGTACAAATATTAGCAACCTTGACAAAGTAGATAAAACAATTTTTGGTAAAGGTGCGCCTAGTACTATCATGGCTTTTGGCAGTGAAGATGAGGAGCATGAATATATCAAGGCATTAGAAAAACTAGGACTTACTACCACTGATATTGATCCACTTGACCCAAAACAGCCTAAGGGCATGAAGCGTCAGAAAGTTGATCCAACATTTAATGTTAGTGAAAATTCAGGTTATATACCTAGTGAAAAAGAAAAGAATGACCCTCGTTTTAAGACAGCATTAACAGTTGATGTGAAACCAAACACAATTAAAAAGAATGCGAAGGCGTTTGGATTTAAAGTAAGCAGAGCGGGTATTCCCCCTTCGTTAAGATAATAAGGATAGGTGATGGCGTTATATAATAACAATACAACAGTTGACACATCAGTTGACCCTGAATTGAGAGGCATTCCACAAGCTGGAACTGCAATAGATACTACTCAGCCGGTTAGCCAAAAGGTTTATATAGATAAAACATATGTAGATAATAATACTGAGATTATTAATGATCCAGGTGGTAACCGTTACGAAGTTCAATTTAATTATGGTAGTAGTTTCAAAGGTGATAGCGGCTTTACTTATGATCCAGTAACTAAGTTAGTAACAATTAGAGGTAATATTAATTTAGGTGGTTATGTAAAGGGTAAAATTGTTACTAACTTTAATAACTTCAAATTAGCTGGTGGCACAAATGGTCAAGTATTAGCTACTGATGGATTAGGTAATCTAAGTTGGGTTAACCAAACCGGTGGCAGTGGCGGCGGCAATGGTAATAGTTGGTCATCATGGGCAGTTACTGGTCAAAATACATTAACGGCTGATGGGGAGCAAACAATTCGACTTGTTTCTGGCACCAACATGTCAATTACTACTAACACATCAAACAACTCAATTAGATTTGATGCAATTTACAGTAATACTAATGTAGAGAATTTTATTTCTACTTATGGTGGTCATTTAACAGGTGGTAATGTTGTTATTACAGGGACAGGGCATTTCTATAATATCAATGCTGCCGGCAATGCTAACATAGAAACATTAAATGTTAATACTCAAAGTAGATTAGGTAGTGTAAGTAATGTTAAGATTACTGGCGGCTCTGCCAATTATGTCCTCAGTACGGACGGTACTGGTAACTTATCTTGGGTAGCGCCACAATCAGGACCGACTGGTCCGCAGGGACCTCAAGGTACTTCCGGTGCTGCAGGTACAGCTGCCACAATTACTTTAGGTACTATTACTACAGGAAATGCAGGCTCTAATGTATTGATAACTAATACAGGTAATTCATCAGCCGCAGTATTTAATTTTACTATACCTAAAGGTGATCGGGGTCTACAAGGAGATCAAGGCCCGCAAGGTGCTCCGGGAGCTGCTGGTGCTACTGGACCTAAGGGTGATAAAGGTGATACAGGAGCACAGGGTATTCCAGGAAGCACTGGTGCTCAAGGTGCACCGGGTGCTAAAGGTGACAAAGGTGATACTGGTGAGCAAGGCGTATCAGTTACTCTAATAGGTAGTGTCCCTACTCCAGCAGATTTGCCTACACCAGGTGGTATTGGTGAAGGATATATCGTTTCACAAACAGGTAATCTATGGTTCTGGAATAGTTTAACAACATCATGGAATGACATTGGACAGATTGTAGGTCCTCAGGGAGATCCAGGACCCACTGGTGCTACAGGTAGCACAGGTCCTCAGGGCGATCAAGGCCCACAAGGAGATCCAGGCCCACAAGGAGATCCAGGACCAGCAGGTGCTGACGGAGCCGATGCTCTATGGAATTTTAGAGGTGCCTACGATAATGTTGCTAGTTATGCTATAGGTGATGTTGTTACTTACGGTGGCGAGACTTGGTATAGAATAGATGCTAATTTTGGTGAAGGTGGCGATATTCCAGTCGAAGGAACATTCTGGACCAAAATAGCACAAAAAGGTGCAGATGGTACTGCTGGTTCTGGTATTACAGGTTGGACTGTCAGTGTCGGCAATCACTTACTGCCAAATACAGATAACCTACAAGATATTGGTTCATCTGGTTCTCGTATTCGTCACATTTATGTTGGTCCGGGCTCTGTTACTATTGGTGATAGTGTTATTACAGAATCTACAACTGGTAAACTAGTATTGCCAGGTGTTACCCGTGCTACAACTTTATTTGCCGAAGAAGTAGAAGATACAGCAGATCAAATATATGTGTTTGGAGGCATTCCATTCGTCACTGATGCATACGACTACAGCATTCGTTCTGGACTTGTCGTAGCCCCGGGCGGTTATGTTAAAGCAGAATATTTAGTAGATCAAATAGACAACGATGGCTACATTGATGGTATTACTGTTGATGTTCCTGGTACTTGGACACAAGCCATTGCTGATATTAACAAACGAAATTCAATGTATGCATATGTGGGACCTGACATCAACGAACCTTTTGATGTTAGCAATTGGATACAGATTCCGTTTATTGTTAGCCCTAAAGCCGATGATGTTGAATACGAATTTAACACAGGTGGCGGCCCCGACTTAGGTTCGTTTACCATTGACGGTGATGAACTAAGTGCCGATCAAATGACCCTCAAGACCAATGAAGGCAGCATACACATTGCCTCAGACACTCACGTGTATGTTCAAACAGACGGTGGAGGAAAGCAGTGGTCTTTTGCTAACGACGGTATTCTAACACTACCGCAAGACGGAGACATTGTTGATAGCAATGGCAGTTCAGTACTAGGCGGCGGTGGTGGCAATCCATTTGACCAAGACTTAAACAAAGATGATAATGTAGAGTTCGGTCGAGTAACGATACCATACTATGGTTATGTTGGTGTGCTTGATGACACTTTTTCTATTGTTGACAACAGTGATGGTGCTGTGGTTATTGCTTCAGCCAGTGACAGTCATCGTTGGACATTTGAAACAGGCGGCGCACTCAGACTACCAGAAGGCGGCGACATTATCAACAGTGATGGTCAAAGTGTACTAGGTGGTGGTGGCGGAAGCATTGATAGATTAGTCAACGGCGATTATCAAGTTGTATTGGATTCCGATGGTAAGCTAACTGCTCCTGACGATATTATCGTAGGGCAAAATGGTAGATTTGTCAAAGACTGTAATAACTCATCTGGTACTACCAGTATGCGTTGGATCAATGTGCCAATTAATAATAATAACATAGAGTTAATTCGTGTTTATTCTAGTGACGAAGAACGAGCACAGATCAAACTGAACTGGTTAGATGAAGATCGCAGTGGTCTAACCATCAGAGCATTCGATCTCACAGATTCAGGAGATACTGTTGAACACGATTGGAAGTTCCAAGGCAACGGTGGACTAGTATTCCCTGATAACACAGTACAGACAACGGCTTATACTGGATTATCAGAATTACCAGACTTACTGACAGAAAGTGATGAAGCACCAGACACAGGTATATTTTGGTTTAATACCAAAGAAGCACGTATGTATGTCAAGTACAACGAACAGTGGGTTGATGCTAGTCCCACAGTACTAGCACCACCGGACACTAATCCAATATTAGAATCAGTGACATTTAACGATAATACTACACAAACCACTGCTTGGACAGGCTCTGTTAGTTATAATGACCTAACAGACAAGCCTGTAACTCCTACTTTTGTAGGTGGTGGTGGCGCCGCAACTTGGCTAACAGCAGATTAAGATAAATATTAATATGGCAATAACATTTCCCCAAAATCCTGTTACAGGACAGGAATACTTAGCAGATAACGGTGTCACATACAATTGGATGGGCACTCATTGGAGCAACGCCGTCCCCACAGCGGCAGGCACAGCGTTTTACACAGCAGTTGGCGGATTCGCTGACACAGAAACTTTTAACAGCACCTTGGATGGTGGCAACGGAGCATAAATTAAATGACAACAAGAATAAAACTACGCAGAGATACGGCCGCTAACTGGCTGGCAGCGAACCCAATTCTAGCCGCAGGTGAGCCAGGACTAGAAACAGACACTGGCAAAGTCAAATACGGCGACGGTGAAACTGCCTACGCTGATCTGCCACACGCAGGTGGGGACACACTAACCGATGATGGCAGTGTTGTAGTTAGAGCAGGCTCAACAGAACATTGGATTGCCACACAGCGTAGAGAAGCGTTTGACACACAACCTCGTGGTCTGCGTTATGACAGCCAAGGTAACTTGTATGCATTAACAGAAACTGGGTCTGATAATAATAATATTGCAGTTATTACCAAATACACAGCCGCAGGCGCTGTTGCTTGGCAAAAGTCATTTACTGGTGCTAACCCAGTGGCCTTGGCCGTGGACAGCAGTGATTGTGCTTATATCACGGTGGAACCAGATGCTCCGGGAATTACTGTAATCAAGTTCAGTACCGCAGGTGCCGTACTATGGAAAAAAGAATATGATGTTAATTTCCCATCATATGATGCCTATATTGAAGAAAAGAGTGCTACCACATTGGTATTGGCATGTGCAGTTTCCGCAGACAGTGAAGGACCAAATATTGTTCTAGTAATGGAAATCAGTAGTACAGATGGATCAGTTCAAATTAAAAAACAGATCGCATTTGATGGTGTGGATCAACTTGTTCGTCCCACTGGCATTGATGTTGACAGTGACGAAAATGTATTTGTCACAGGCAGGTACTGGGATACCAATGACGGCAAGAATAAAATGTTCATTGAAAAACTTGATGAGAATTTGAATCGAGTATGGACCAAGAGCCTAGAAACTGACAACAGTTACAACATGTACGGTGGCGACTGTGCATCGGATGCACAAGGCAACATTTACGCAGTGGGATCATATGAAGTTAATACCGTCAACAGCGGCATGGGTACAAACAGTCAAACTGCTGGCATACTGACCAAACTTAACTCAAATGGTGTGGTACAATGGACACGCAGAATTGGTCCAGGACCCTGCGGCAGTTTTATCGTAGGCCTAACAGCCACTGATGTGGGTGACATTTACTTGTCCGCAGTTACATTTGCCAAACGATCCGACGGGGTGTATGCTGAATACAGTGAACAGGATCAAGAAGCCCTTGGTACAAACAAGATGCTTGTGGCTCGCATTAACACACAAGGTGCCGCAGTTTGGCAACGCTATGTTGATGTTAAAAACTTATATGAGTTCTGGGACAGCGAAACCAGTCGTGGTCAGGCCATTGCTGTTTTTGAGGACAAGTTTGCTGTAGACGGATATGGAGAAAGTTGGAATACTACTCCTTGGAACTTTGGAGATACAGCCGACAACGAATCGGATTATTTTGTAGTACAACTGCCCACAGATGGCACAGCATTGACCATTGGCAATCTAGACTTTGTAGAAAGCCGTGTACCGGCTCGCTTTGTTACTCACACCGCATCTACCAGTCCATTAGCTATTACTACATATGCTGAAACAGTTTTAGCAGAAACCAGTGCTCTAACAGCAGATTCAGAGCCTCGTGTGGCCAACAACATTGTCAAAAGCGAAACCTATGATTATGTGTTTGGTGCTGATGGTACATTAACTATCCCCAACGATGGAGATGTAAAACTAACACAAACCCAGGTAGGCTACATGATAGCCATTGGCGGTGGGGAAAACAACAACCACAGTGTTAGAAGTCGTGCAATTGCAGTTGACAGCCAAGGCAATATGTATGTGGGCGGTGAAGAAAATGACGATGAACAACCATTTGTGACCAAATTCAGTCCAGAAGGTGTCAGACAGTGGAGTGTAAAAATCTATGATGACGAGAATGGCGCCGATGGTGCAGTAAAGAATATCTCGATACATCCTACTACAGGAGCAGTAGTAACAGCCTGTGATATGTATGACAACTATTTCTATGGTGCTGTAATTACACTGGATCAAGACACCGGTCGTATTGTAGACGATGTGACATATAAAGACCCGGATGCTGACATTTACTTGACTGACATTGCATGGACTAGCACTGGCAACATTGTGTTGGCCGGTAGTAAGATGGGTGAGTTCTCTGCTAATGTCAATGTAACGCCAATAACAGGCAGTACCACAGGCACTATTATATTTTTAAGAAGTGAAGTAGAAGGTTGGTCTAACAACTGGCAGATTGGCGGAACAGGATTTAATGTGTTTGAGAACATTGCCTATATAAATCGCTACACAGGATTGACTGGTACTACTAGACAAGGTTCTGGTGCTACATTTGACATTATTGACAATGGCAATGGCACTTATAGTGCTAGTGTTGTTAATGGCGGTACAAACTATCTACCAGGGCACAAGATCAAGATTTTAGGTACAAGTCTTGGTGGTGCTACACCTGCTAACGATATCACAATCACAGTACAGACTACAAACAACGGAGTTATTCAAGGTGGTGGTATAGGTAACTCAGGAACAGCCGCTGGCACTGAAACTGCTACCTACACAGCACTTTCAGGTACCAATACAGATGTGGGATCGGGATACACATTTACATTTGAAGGTCCTAGACAAACTACCGACTACAACCAGTACTGGAGCAGTAGTTCTAGCGACAACGGCACAAACTATGTGGACAATGACATTATTGTTGTGCCAGGTACTAGCCTAGGCGGCACAAGCCCTGCTAATGACTTGACCTTAAGAGTTGCTGCTTCAAATGGCACAATTGGTGGCATATACGAGTTCTCCGGAACAGCACAATCAACTACTTGGAAACTAGAAACGACCACTCAAGTTGACTTTGGCGGCTCAGGTTCTTGGGCCATCACTTATCCATTGAGCCAAGAAAGCCTGTTGATTACTTCTGAGTGGACACGCACATTTGGTACCGACCAAGACAGCACAGATAGACTCTATGGTGTGTCTGTAGATACTGGTGGCAACATCATTGCAGTGGGCCAAGGACGAGGAAATCTAACATCAGGCAATAGCGATGATCTTTCTATAGTCTACAAGTTTAGTTCAACAGGTACACTTGTATGGACTCGTAAACTAAACGAAACAAGCAACGATGACTGCATGGCTAGAGGTGTTGCAACCATTGGCACAGATATCTATGTTGTTCACGAAAATGATGACGAAGATGAGACTGTCATTAGTAAACTAGACGCCAGTGGAACAGTCAAGTGGCAGCGTATCACTGGAAGTTCTAATGACAATATTTCAATGATTTCTCGCACAGCAGATGGTAATTTGTTAGTAACGATAGAAGGATACAACGAGGATTCCAATGAGAATGCTCTTAAAGTATTCTTGTTGTCACCTAGCGGTGAAGTTATCTACAAGCGTTGGTTGCAGGCCACAGCAGATAGTGCTACAGAAATGCGACAAGGTCGTGGTTTGGCAGTGAGCGGTGACAGTTTCTATATCACCGGTCAGTTCTATGCCAACGACTACACTTCAACATTGGTTGCAAAACTGCCTGTGGATGGATCTGGCACAGGTGATTACGGATCATTCCGCTACCAAGATGTCTATGGCGCCGGTTGGGATAATTACTTCAGTGAACCTGGGCTTGATGTAGATATGAACTATAGCATCAATCCAATCGATCTAGAATCCAGTTACGCTGGCCCATTGTATGAGGGTGAAGAAGTTTACATCAAAAGCACAGCTACATACAACACAGGTACAGGTGACTTCTATATCAACAGTTACTATCCACAGTTGACCATTGAAACAGTGCATGACACAGATGGTGGTAGCATTGTGTTTGCCGATGGTACAAAGCAGAGCACCAGTGCTACTGATATTCCACAGCGCCGTTATAGTGGACAGCAATATACACTGGGCATGAAGGATCGCGGACACCACATTTTATGCAACAGTACCGGTGATCGAATCGTTATTCCTTACAATGCTCGTGTTGAGTTCCCGATTGGCACAGTGATTACCATTGTTAACGATAGTGGTGGTACTGTGAATATCGAGAAGGAAGGCGGTAGTGTAACTGTTATACTGGCAGGAGACGATACCTACAGTTATTTCGACCTATCTAATTATGGTATAGCAACTCTACTAAAGATTGGTCGTGATCGTTGGATCATTTCTGGTAATGTTATTCCGGATTAAGGAACAGTAATGCCTATATCACAGATATTATTAGCAAGCAGAGACAGTGGGCCAAGAGTTTCTTGGGGCTACATCGATTACGCATCAGTTAATGAAGGCCAGCAAAACACAGTCTATCTAGACTTTCGTAACTGGAACAATAGTACAGTCTATTGGTATTTGGTTGATGCTGATAATAATCAAATAGCCGGCAACCAACTTTCATCTGCGAACGCGGGCACATTTAGTCCCGGCACAGGCGACTATACAAGCTATTCAAGTTTTAATTTTACCTTTGCGGCAGATTCTACAGCAGATGGCTTACTGACCTATTACATTCGTATAGAAAATTCAAACGGGGATCTACTGATGCCTCGACAAGGTCCATTTAGTGTAAATGATACTAGCCAAACTCCGCCAGCCGACTTTACTATTGAGTGGTGGCAGAAGGTTGACAATGGTGGAGTTAATCCTCGTCCCTGGGCTGTGGGCTTATACCCAACACAACAGTTGGCTATAAGTTATGAAAGTAGAACTGCTGATTACTTCTGGATTAACAGTAGTCCTGTAGCAATCACTTCACAAAATCACAGAGGTCAAGGTTGGCGTCACATAGCCTATGTACGTCGCAGCGGTGTAGTTAAAGGTTACATTAATGGCACACAATATACTCCTAACAACATCGAAAACACTGCTTTGATAACCGGAACTACTGTTCCTTTATATGTGGGCACTGGTGAAACAGGTGCAGGCAACTTCAACGGCTATATCACCAACCTACACATCATGAAGGGTGTAGCCAAATATAACGGCAACTTCACACCGCCAACAAGGCCTTTACAACTTGCTACAGGTTCGGTATTCCTATTGCCGGCATTGAATCAAAATAGTAAATTCTATAATATTGCTGAAACAGCAATAGCATCAGAAACAGGATCAGTAACCTGGAGCAGTGACACACCATTTACTACAACAGAGGGTCCTTATACACAGTTTACTAATCTATCAGGGCAAAGTGGTGGCGGAGTTTATGTCATTTCATTCACTGGAGCTAATTACAATGCTGACCTGTTAAATGTCAAATCAGGATGGACCGTTACAAACGGAATAATATCTGGCACAGTAATAGGTAATGCTGTTGAGAACTCTCCTGGAATGATTGATATTCCAATAGATTTTAATGGTTCTGGTACTAATAATTGGACATTTACACAGCCACCACCGGGCGGCAGTTTATACTTCAATGGCTCAAGTTATCTAAACTATGGTGCTAGTGTTAACTGGGCTATGGATGCCTAATATTGAATTACCCGAGGATCTTGCCTATCATATACAAGAACAGCGTAGATTAAATCTTCGGGACAGAAGTGGCAGAGGCTGGCAAAGTGTACCTTACACTAGTCAGCCTTTTTCGTGGTTTGATTCAACATATCAGCAAGTACAAGCAGAACACGGACCTATAGATTCTTGGTGGTTCAATGTGAATACCGCGGGCGAATACACCAACTGGCACGCTCACCATCATTGGAGCAAGGTAGCAGTATTGTATGTTAGTGTACCCGGCGGTGATATTGAGTTTCGACAAGGTGCCGCATATTGGACTGAAACACCTCAGCCAGGCGATCTACTAGTATTTCCCGGCTCCTTAGAGCATAGAGTTAGACCTAATCCTAGCGAAGAAGTTAGAATCAGCATAGCATTTAATTTCAAGAACTAGCGTATACCTTGTTCTCGCAGTTTGATGCAAGTATCGCATTGTCCACAAGGCACAACTGTTTTTTCTGTATATGTTGGGCGCCTACAACTCCAAAACATGTTACGCAAGTTTGCCGGTAGCATATCATAAATCTCACGCTTAGTCATAGTTAATACAGGATAAATTTTACCAACAGGTGTGAATGCTGCCAGTATAGCATCGGCTCGCCGACGACGGTCTTCAAGTGATAGATTAGCATCGTTGGACTGCATACCCAGAGCAACCTTTACTATGCTAGGATTGGCACTACAAATATATCCAGCAAAGAAGTTAATACTGTCGGAGTCGTATAAGAATCTATTGCCATATGGCTGTGATCGTATTTCGCTTTCGCTGTACTCAAATTTGTGCCCCATGTGTTTGAGTTCTTTTAACACCAAGGGCACTACAATAGCTTCTGCCTGATCTCGGTTCTCTACATTACGATTATGTATGTGATGAATGTGTAAGTCATAACCCCGGTACTCGGAATCTGTAAGTAACTTGTAAATCATACCCAGGCTGTCTAAACCGCCTGAGTACATGGCTAAGATTGTTGGTTGTTCCATATGTAAAATGTGTAAACTTTGTTGACAGGATGTTCTTCGGGTTGTGGTGTTAGTTCTTCAGCACGGGGGAAATAACAAGCATACTTTGTAGGCCAATTGGGATTTAAGAAAGCACGGGCAACAAAACGGTTGCAGTTGGGTAATACTACTTTTAATAATTGGTCGCAGTAATCTTTGCCTAATGCTAGTGCGCCATCTACAATAATAGTGTCCCAATGTTCATCTAGTGAAAACCAGTCTCGGTTCTTAATTTTAGGATTTGAATACTTAGGCTCTAAATCCCATGCTTCATCTGCTAATGGTATAAGCAACTGAGTGCTGCCTAACAGTAAAACACTGCCCTTACAATAGCTTTCAAATATACTGTAATCGGCATTATTAGGTGCTGCCGGCCATTTTAGTGTGGTCCAAAAATCTTTATCGGTGTGTAGACTCATTAGATATTTATAGTCTAAATATGCTATTATTTTAATTCTACTAAATCATAGAAATGAAGTTAGAATAAGCATAGCCTTTAACTGTAAACGATAAATACATAATATATGGAATTTATGTATGAAAATAAACAAACTTTTAGAATCTTCAACCCCAACAAGTGATGCATCAAACATTACACCTTCGGCTCCTAAATTTGGCCGTGACGATAAGACCTTAGAGGAGACAACTGCAGGGTCGATTGCTACAGTAGCAAGTCCTGTAGGGAAAGTTAGAAGTCGCGGTGGCATTTTCAGTGGTATCAAGACCAGTGAAAAGTTCCCAAATACAGTAGATGAAGATTTAGCTGATGAGGGTATGTTTGGCATTGGTGGCAATAAGTCACAACAAAAAACTCCATTAGATTATAAAGCAGTTCGTCAAATGAGCCAACAGAAAAGTCCTAATCAGAAGTT
>JACCDO010856247.1_pt1 | contig 11681 bp, 11 predicted proteins | sample 7446101 | NCBI WGS metagenome assembly JACCDO01 (sample SAMN15323440, study PRJNA562643) | freshwater metagenome | isolation source: river surface water | place: USA:Blue River Watershed | collected 2017-08-16 | reverse complement strand
GGCAATTAGGCTTATCCACTTTGTTAATTACAACAATGGGATGCAGGTTCAACTGCAAGGCCTTCTGTAGTACAAAACGGGTTTGAGGCATCGGCCCTTCAAACGCGTCCACCAAAAGAATAACCCCATCCGCCATTTTTAATACACGCTCTACCTCACCTCCAAAGTCGGCGTGACCAGGGGTATCGATTACATTGATCTTTACATCCTTATAGGTAACCGCCGCGTTCTTACTAATAATGGTAATTCCTCGTTCACGCTCCAGATCATTACTATCCATGATCAGCTCACCTGTTTCCTGGTTATCCCGAAAAACCTTGGTAGCATGTAAAATTTTGTCCACCAGGGTAGTTTTTCCGTGGTCAACGTGGGCGATAATAGCAATGTTTCTAATATTCATGAGCGCTTGTTAAAGACGCGCAAAGGTAGCTCATTTCCTGGCAATAAAGGGTTAATTTTAAGTGTAAATCATAGGTATGAAGCCTTTAAAAATAGCAGCACTGATTCTCGGTATACTCACCATTATTTATTTAGCTGGCCCGCGTCCTGCCAAACCCGTATATCAGTTAACACTTCCTGAAGTACCCACACAGGCTGATTCGCTGGAAAACTATGTACAACAACAGGAAAGCAAACAACCAATCAAACCTGGTAATCAGGCTCATATCATTTGGAATAATGACTCGTTAAAAAATCAAACAGAATTTGCCATTGTATATCTACATGGATTTTCGGCCTCACAAATGGAGGGAGATCCGGTCCATCGGAATTTTGCAAAGAAGTTTGGATGTAATCTCTACCTCAGCAGATTAGATGATCATGGCGTAGACACCAGTGCTCCGCTGGGTAAATTCACAGCAGAGGGGTTATGGAATAGTGCGTTGGAAGCGTTGGCCATTGGAAAAAAATTAGGAAAGAAGGTTGTATTAATCTCTACTTCCACCGGTGGAACCTTGGCATTGAAGCTAGCAGCGGAATTTCCTGAAATTGCCGCATCGTTTCTTTTTTCACCTAACATTGAAATTAATGATAATAAAGCCTGGCTATTAAACAACCCCTGGGGTTATCAAATAGCAAAATCAATTGTTGGAGAAATGAGAACCGTCTCAGACACCACCGCCGCCTACGCCCGCTATTGGAATTATCAATACAGAACATCGTCTGTGGTCCAATTGCAGGAATTACTTGAATCGACAATGAAAGCATCGTTGTTTGAGCGTATTAAACATCCTACGCTACTATTGTATTATTATAAGAACGAACAAGAGCAGGATCCTGTGGTCAAAGTATCGGCCATGAAAAGAATGTTCAGGCAATTGGGAACACCTGACTCACTCAAATCAGCAGTAGCACTTCCCAATACTGGTGATCATGTTTTAGCCTCGCCGATAAAATCAAAAGATATTGCCAGTGTAGAAAAAGCCTGTACAGAGTTTGCCATACAGGTTTTACATTGGCGTCCGCAAACACCTTGATACAATTTTAACTGGCTAAAGTTTTAGCTGCGAAGCCGATTCTGTACCTTTCCAATTCAACCGCTTGCTATGTTACGCGCCCGTATTGCAGGAATTGGGAAATACCTACCCGAACAAATTGTACGTAATCAGGATTTATTACGCTACATGGATACCAGCGACGAGTGGATCCAAGAAAGAACAGGTATACAAGAAAGAAGATATGCGCACCGAACGCAGGAAACAACCACTACGATGGGAGTAGCTGCTGCACAGATAGCCATGGAAAGAGCAGGAGTAACTGCATCAGATATTGATTTTATCATCTTTGCCACCTTATCCCCCGACTATTATTTTCCCGGCTGTGGAGTACTATTACAGCGCGCCATGAAGATGAAAGAAATTGGTGCATTGGACGTACGAAATCAATGTAGTGGATTTGTGTATGCACTCAGTATTGCCGATCAGTATATCCGAACCGGTACCTATAAAAATATTTTGGTGGTGGGCGCTGAAAAACATTCATTCGGTCTTGATTTTACTACACGCGGCCGAAACGTATCCGTAATTTTTGGGGATGGTGCTGGTGCAGTAGTAGTTCAACCCGCACAAGACAATCATGCAGGCATTTTATCTACTCACTTGCATAGCGATGGAGAAAGTGCAGAGATACTTGCGATGTACAATCCAGGCACCCATGCAAATCATTGGAAAGCGGAAGAATATGCTTCATTTGATCAAGCAGAAATTGGACAACTATTTTTTAGTCATGCCATGATTGACAAAGGTCAAATTTATCCTTATATGGATGGACCCGCTGTATTCAAGAAAGCCATTGTAAAATTTCCAGAGGTCATATTAGAAGCATTGGGGAAAAATGGATTTACACCGGCTGATCTAAATTTGCTGATTCCCCATCAAGCCAATCTTCGTATTGCGCAGTTTGTGCAGCAAAAACTAGGATTGCAGGATAATCAGGTGTATAACAATATTCAATATTACGGTAATACCACTGCCGCCTCAGTACCGATTGCCTTATGTGAGGCTTGGGAAAAAGGGAAAGTAAAGGAAGGAGACTTGGTTTGTCTGGCAGCCTTTGGAAGTGGTTTTACCTGGGGAAGTGTACTATTAAAATGGTAAGTCGAAAGTTTCTTTATATCATCAACCCAATTGCAGGAACAGGCATTGCCGCTGATCTTGAAAAATTTATTCATAAAGAACAGGCCAAGGTAAAATTTTCCTATGCAATTGAATATTCAAATTCGGAAGGCAATTATCAAGCAGTAATACAAAAAATAAAAACCGAATTATTCACTGACATTATTATTGCAGGTGGAGATGGAACAGTCAATCAAGTGATAGGTGCACTTCGCGGATTACCCGTTCAGTTTGGTATCATTCCTGTTGGTTCAGGAAATGGATTAGCCAGGGCTGCCAAAATTCCAATTGACCCACAAAAAGCTATTCGGTTTTTATTTGAGACCAGCGCTTGTTCCACAGATGGAATGATGGTGAATGAAAAATTTTCTTGTATGCTAAGTGGCGTTGGATTTGATGGAGTCGTGGCGCACTCTTTTGCCAAACAATCCACGCGTGGCTTTTTTACGTATTGCAAAGAGGTAATTGGTCATTATAGTCATGCAAAAACTTATCGTTTCACCTTACAAACAGAAAAGAGTATACTTGAAACGGAGGCGTATCTAATCAGTATAGCCAATGCCAATCAATATGGAAACAATTTTACAATTGCGCCTGCAGCCAAGCTGAATGATGGACTACTGGATGTAGTGCTGGTAAGAAAGCAATCAAAGCTGCGATTAATAGCAACCACATTATTACAATTGATCGGAGCCAATAAAGTACAAAACATTGACTCCTTAGATAGACAGACCTCTATTATTTATTTCCAAACTGGATCGATTACTATTTTGAATCACCAACATGCAGCAGCGCATATCGATGGAGATCCTATTGCAAATACAGCCGCCTTACAAATTCAGGTTGTACCCAACGCTTTTCTTCTGATCAGGAATAATAATTGAACCAAGGATAACAATAGCAGCATAGCTACTAATTGATGAAGCTGTGCCATCCATTCAAAAATCCCCCAGTGGCCAGGAATAATTTTGGTACTGGTCAATACTGATAAAATTCCTAATCCAACCTGCAATAATACCAAAATCGCAGGCCACTTGCGTGCATGATAAAACCAAGGAGAACCCTGTTGTTTATATAATTGTACCGTATAAAATAGTATAGCTGCTAATAGTAAGTAGGCTAATCCTCTATGCATGAAGTGCACAAAAATTAAATTATCTACCCAATTAAGTGCGCCTTCGCTGCTCTTATACAACCCTGTGGGAATCCACTCCTGATTGATAGTAGGCCAGGTAGGTGCTGCGGTAGCTGCTTTATGCCCTGCCATAAATGCACCATAAATTAATTGCACTAACAAAAGAACCATAATCCAACGCACTCCCTTTTGCAAGGATGGATTATACAATTTATCAGTGGCAGGAACCGTCAACTGGAGGGCAAACCAAAATGTGTAACAAAGCAATCCCAAGGCAAATACAAAATGCAGCGCAAGACGAGTAGGCTTTACGTAAATAGCATCTCCTGTAAGTCCGCTGGCTACCATAATCCAACCAATTGCTCCTTGTAAGGCTCCCAAAAAGAATAAAACCAGCAACGGCTTCACCATATGAGACTTGAAATACCCCCGCCACCAAAAAAATAAAAATGGTATAGCAAAAACTACCCCAATCAAACGGGCCCAGTTACGATGAAACCACTCCCAGAAATAAATAACCTTAAAATCTGTAATCGAAAAATCAAAATTCAAATAGCGGAACTGCGGCGTTGACTTATATTTTTCAAATTCCACCAACCATTGTGCATCTGAAAGCGGAGGAAGTGCCCCCGTTACTACATTCCACTCGGTAATGGATAAGCCAGATCCCGTTAATCGGGTAATGCCACCCAGTAAGATCTGAATAATAATCATCGCCATACCCGTGTATAGCCAGTACACAACAGCGCGGGAGGAGGAGGTATTTTCCATGACACACAAAGGTAATCCTGGCTGTTTTGCCAGTAATTTTTTGTTGAGCAATATTTCGGAATTTGCAGGTATGCTGGCACCTTTTTTCCAGAATACCTATTTAGAGGCAGGTCTTGATGAAGCAGGCCGGGGCTGCTACGCGGGTCCTGTATTTGCAGCAGCGGTAATATTACCGAAGGGCTTTCATCATCCGCTACTCAATGACTCCAAACAACTAAAAGAAAAAGAACGAGACTTTTTAAGACCCTTAATTGAAAAAGAAGCGATCAGTTTTGCAGTCAGTCAAATCAGCCATGAAGAAATTGATCAAATCAATATTCTGAGAGCAAGTATCAAAGCCATGCATCAGGCTGTTTCCTTATTAAAGAAAAAACCAGGGCTATTATTGGTAGTTGGCAACCGATTTATCCAATACAAAAAAATACCTCATCAATGCTTTGTAAAAGGCGATAGCCGTTTTGCGTCAATTGCCGCAGCCAGCGTGTTGGCTAAAACATATCGGGATGAATGGATGGAAAAACTACACGTAGAATTCCCTCACTATGGATGGGATCGTAATAAAGGATATGGTACCGCCCAACACAGAAAAGCCATTGAAAAATGGGGTTTATGTATCTATCACCGAAAAAGCTTTCGCTTACTACCTAACCAACAGAACTTATTCTAGCTAATAGTCCAGACCTCGTTTCCTTTTAACAGTTTATCCAAATCTGCTGGTTTACGAGAGGCCGCTTCTTCCAACTGCGCAGCCATCACATCTTCGTAACAAGGACGGTCTGTTTGATAGAATACACCAAAAGGTCTTGGCAGGTGTCCCTCTATTTGGGGATCATCGAATATTCTTGTGAGAATTTGTGCTTTATAGATATCCTTTTCGTCATGAACCCAACAATCAGCTGCACTGAAACCTTGTGCAAAATCTATAATGACGGGTTTAAATCCATCCAACTTGATTCCTTTATCATTATTTGCACCAAATACTAGTGGCTTGCCTTGTTCCAGGAATAGGGTTTCTGTTGCCTTACTTCCCTTCTCTGTAAAAATTTCAAAGGCACCATCGTTGAAAATATTGCAATTCTGATAGATCTCTAAGAAGGAAGCACCCTTGTGTGCATTGGCACGAAGCAACATGGCTTGTAAATGCTTGGGATCACGATCCATGGTGCGCGCCACAAATGTAGCATCAGCTCCCAATGCCAGCGCAGCAGGATTAAACGGATGATCGATACTCCCCATTGGAGTACTTTTGGTAATTTTTTTCTCCTCTGAAGTAGGAGAATACTGTCCCTTGGTTAATCCATAAATCTGATTATTGAAGAGCAGTATGTTCACATCAAAATTTCGACGAAGCAAATGAATGGTATGATTACCGCCAATACTCAAACTATCACCATCACCAGTAATAATCCAAACGCTTAATTCAGGGCGACTGGCCTTTAATCCACTTGCCACAGCCGTTGCACGTCCATGAATAGAGTGCATTCCGAATGTATTCATGTAATAGGGGAAACGACTGCTGCATCCAATACCAGATATGAATACTATGTTCTCCCGAGGAATCCCTAGGGTGGGCATCACTTTCTGAACCTGCGCAAGAATGGAATAGTCCCCACAACCCGGACACCAACGTACCTCCTGATCAGAGGAAAAATCCTTTGAGGTTAATAAAGTTGGGGTAGTTGCTTCGCTCATACTTGTGTATTGACTGCAAAATTAGTGAAACTCAGAAACAGTAGCGCCCCTGCTCTATTAGCTGGTCAGCAATACGCCAACGAGCTGCTTTAGCATTGAAGGGATCCGCCTTGGTAAATCGCTTCAAACCAAGCAGTATCATACGGGCTTCCTCCCCTTCTGCAAAGCCATTAATAGCATCTTTGCCACATTTATTTACACGATCTGCCGCATCATATAAATAGGTGCGAAGAACATCCAGCTGGCCTGCTACCGCTGCTTCACCTCTTAAGTCAACCAGCTTCATCACCCGTAATAATGTGCTCTCCGCATGAAACACCTCAATAGCCATATCAGCCAGATTCATCAATATCTCTTGTTCTTTCTCAAGGTTCATCATTAATTTCTGGACCGCAGCGCCTGCAGTCATAAGTGTTGCCTTTTTGAGATTAGCCACTAATTTCCGTTCAGCAGCAAAAGGTAGTTCCTCAGCACTTCCAAAATCAGGGATACTCATTAACTCTTTTTGAATAGCCATGGCAGGCCCCATCAGATCCAAACGTCCAGTCAAGGCACGTTTCAGTGTCATATCCAATGCTAATAAGCGATTGATCTCATTGGTACCTTCATAAATACGATTGATCCGACTATCACGATACGCTCTTGAAATAGCATACTCAGCACTATACCCGTTACCACCATGGATCTGTACTCCTTCGTCTACTGCAAAATCTAACAATTCACTTCCATACACTTTTAATGCCGCACACTCAATGGCATACTCCTCAGCACCCGCCAATAAGGCTTCTGCAAATGGTTTTCCATTGGCGAGTAACTCCTTTTCTTTTTCATCAATCCACTTGGCCGTACGATATAAAGCAGACTCGGCTACATACGTACGAATGGCTATTTCAGCAAGCTTATGTTTGATAGCTCCAAAATTGGCAATGGGCTGCTTGAATTGCTCCCTTGTTTTTGCGTATTGAATAGACTGATTCAATGCCGTTCTTGCTCCACCCAGCGTAGCGGCGCAAAGTTTTAATCGACCAATATTGAGAATGTTGAATGCAATTTTGTGTCCTTTGCCTAGTTCGCCCAAAAGATTCTCCGCTGGAATTTTACAATCCTGAAAATATAACTGAACCGTGGAAGAACCTTTGATTCCCATCTTTTGCTCTTCGACTCCTTGCGTAAATCCAGGTGTTCCTCGTTCTACAATAAAAGCAGTAAACTTTTCGCCATCCACTTTTGCAAAAACAGTATAGACATGCGCAAAGCCTCCGTTTGTAATCCAGCATTTCTGTCCATTTAAGATATAATGTTTACCATCGGCACTTAAGGTGGCTGTGGTTTTTGCACCCAGGGCATCACTACCACTATTCGGCTCGGTCAATCCATACGCACCTGCCCACTCACCGCTAACCAATTTTGGTAAATACGTTGACTTTTGTTCCGGTGTTCCAAAATAAAGAATAGGCAGCATGCCAATCCCGGTATGCGCAGCAACGGCCACTGAATAAGAATGTCCAGCACCCAAGTATTCATTGACAATTGTTGAGGTAACAAAATCTTTTCCCAAACCACCATATTCCTCCGGAATAGAAGTGGATAGCAATCCCAACTCACCAGTCTTTTTCACAAGGGAAGGCATCAGTCCTTGCTCTAAGGAATCAATTCGTTCAATGATGGGGAATACTTCCGTTTCCAAAAACTGCATACACATCGATCGGATCATTTCTTGTTCTTCCGTAAATTCTTCGGGAATAAATGTTTCGGCAGGATGGGATTCACGAATCAACCACTCGCCCCCCTTTAAACTTTGTTTTACATGTTCAGCTACTGACATAAGCATTTATTTTAAGTGAGTTTAGCCAGATTATCATAAACAACTTGCAGCACTTGTTTACATACTTCCACTTTATCTGCAGGAACGCCACGCAAGGCTTCAATCAATGTTTGATCTGCCAGTTTGAGCGTCTGCTCTTGTAACTGTTGTCCCTCCTTCGTTAAATAGATCAAATTGATACGTCGATCATTAGCGGCAGCTACCCTTTTTACCAGTCCCGTTTTTTCCATATTGTCAACTAACCGTGTAATACTGGGTTTATCACGAAAGCTTGCCTTACAAAGATCTTGTTGGCTGATTCCATCTTTTTTCCAAAGATGATAGAGTACGCTCCATTGTTCAATGGTTAAGTTCAGCCCGGCTCCATTGAATTTTTTTTGCACCCTCCGCGCAATAGCCGTAGAGGCAACTCCTGTAATAAAGCTGTACAGTTCTCCGCGTTTGAATTGGTTGTTTGGCATATAGTTGTTTAAGCAACTATCAAATTTACAGTTTTCCCAATCGGTTGCCAATGATTCTCGAAAAATTAACAACACAAATGATGCGTGTGCATCGGTAGATTTGTACCATGTTGCTCTCCGGACTTTTGATCATTGCTACACTACTTTATGGGGGGCTAATCTATTATTTTAAGACAGGCTGGGAGGCTATCCCGGAGGAGCCCAACCCAGCTCAACAACGGGAGGACTGGCCGACGGTTGCCATTATCATTCCTGCTCGTAACGAGGAAAAAAATATTGGCAATCTTTTACAAGCCCTTGCTACACAATCATACCCGCGCAATAAAATGGAAGTGTTGGTCATTGATGATCACTCTACCGATGGAACTGCTAGTGTTGTGAGCCAATTCCCATTTGCGAAAAGTATTTTGTTGGAAGAAGAAGGAATCATCGCCTATAAGAAAAAGGCCTTGGAAAAAGGGATTGCCAACACAAACGCTGATTGGATTTTATGTACCGACGCAGATTGTATCCCATCCAAAGACTGGGTTTTGATGATGGTGAATAGCCTGCTCTCCAACCAGGCTAGTTTTTTAGCGGCCCCCGTTTACCTGCAGAACAATGGTAGTTTATTGGGGCGTTTTCAAACCCTGGATTTTCTGATCTTACAAGGAATAACGGGAGCTGGACTTCAGCTTCGCTGGATTTACATGGCCAATGGAGCCAACCTCGGATATCCTCGTTCCATATTTGAAGCAGTAAAAGGGTATGAGGGTAATGAAAAATTAGCTTCAGGAGACGATTTCTTTCTGTTACATAAAATTAAAGAGCAGTACCCTTCTCAAATTCACTACTTAAAAGATCAACGAGCCATCATGCAAACAGCTGCTATGCCTAATTGGTCCTCCTTTTTACAACAACGAATTCGTTGGGCTAGCAAATCCCCCTACTATACGGATCTTTCATTAAAGGGTGTGCTAGCAGGCGTATGGATTTACAATACACTATTGATTTGCGTCGCCTTACTGACCCTGATCAACCCCAACACTGGAAGTTTACTGCTGGGAATTTGGTGTTGCAAAACCATTGTAGAGTGGCCCTTTGTAAGAAGTGTAGCAAGATTTTTCAATCATCGCATTCAATTACTGGAATTTTTTCTCTTACAGCCCTTGCATATGCTGTATATAACAGGAACCGGACTACTGGGACTCCAGGGATCTTACGAATGGAAAGGCAGACGGGTGCGTTGAGTAAACTCCTGCAGAAAAATAAATCAAATGCTATAGTTTTGAAGCACTAACCAACAAGCATGTCCGTGTTTCGTTCATCCGTTTTTATTTTATTGAGTTTACTCTGGATGGGGTCAGTGGCTGATGCACAGGATGCCACCATTCGAAAATTACAGGTAGAATCACTACGTCCAGTTAAAAAATATGTTCCGGATTCTCTAATTAAAAAATGGAAGTCGGGTGGAAACTATACCCTGACAGTTGGACAAGGCAGCTTGAGTAATTGGGCAGCCGGTGGGGATCAGTTTTCCTTTACACTGAATACAATCCTACAACTTTTCTCCTATTATAGAAAAGGACGCAACAGCTGGGATAATACGCTGGATGTTTTCTTTGGCTATATCAACACCACCTCACTGGGTAGCCGGAAAAATGATGATCGTTTTGACTTGATCTCCAAATATGGATATTCGCTGAATAAGAAAATAAATCTAGCTACGCTCTTTAATGTGCGTTCTCAATTTATTCCGGGTTATACTTACCCCAATAATGTAAAAACTTTTGCTTCCACGTTTATGTCTCCTGGCTATATCATATTTAGCCAGGGACTGGACTTTAGACCGAATAAACAGTTTTCCGTTTTCTTCTCCCCCATTACCGCCCGTTGGGTAATCGTAACCAACGAAACACTATCTAATCGTGGGGAGTATGGTGTAAAACCGGGTTCAAAAAGCATCGGACAATTTGGTGCCTTTGGAACCTTTACTGTTGAAAAGAATTTTAATAAAAAGGTATTGTATAAAGCCAGGATTGATCTTTTCTCTAATTATCAACGTAAGCCACAAAACATAGATCTATTTGTCACGAATGTATTAACAACCAAGATTGGAAAAAATCTTGCTCTTAGTTGGAATGTAGATTTGATCTATGACGATGATGTACGTTTGTTTGGCCCTAAAAAAAGCTCTCCAGGATTACAGGCAAAATCAATTATTGGTTTTGGATTGCAAGTAAAATTTTAAAATGGGTCAGAAAAAATTGATTCGATTTGCGGAACTCAAATCATTTCCGAATGTGTTAGAGTTTCCTAAAGAGGCTGCTGGAAATTGGGCTACCATCTTTGAAAACAAAAACCCCATTACGTTAGAACTAGCCTGTGGAAAAGGTGAATATGCATTAGGATTAGGCCGTTTATTTTCGGAGAGAAATTTTATAGGTGTTGATGTCAAGGGTAATAGAATTTGGGTAGGCGCACGCAAAGCCTTAGACGAAGGCTTATCCAATGTTCGATTTCTCCGTGCACAAATTGAACAGCTTACTGATTTTTTTGCGCCGCAGGAAGTAGCGGAAATATGGATCACATTTCCTGATCCACAATTACGTTTTTCTAAGGCAAAGAAGAGGTTGACACATCCCCGATTTCTTCGTCTCTATCAAAAAATTCTTACCCCGGGCGGACGTATTCATCTCAAAACTGATAGTCCTGCCCTCTATGCCTTTACCTGTTTAGTAGCTGCACACTACCAGTGCACTATCCATACAAAATCAGAAGATGTTTATGGGCAAGGAGCCGTAGAGCCCAGTCTGTCCATCAAAACACATTATGAGTCGCTAGATATAGCGGGCAGTAATCGAATTTATTATTGCTGTTTTTCTCTGCCCGACTCCCTTGGCAATGAAACTACAGATCAATCCTTTAAAGAAATACTGGCACGTCATGAAGGGATCGAAACCCCATAAAACTTCGTTGAAAAAGGTCTTACCCTCTGGTCAACCAGAAAATGATTTCTTTAACCAGGTGTGGGAAATTGTACGTCAAGTTCCCAAGGGCCGTGTAACTTCTTATGGTGCCATTGCTGCAGCATTAGGAGTAAAATCAGGAGCCAGAATGGTTGGCTGGGCTATGAATAGCAGTCATGGACAAAATCCAACCGTACACGCACATCGAGTTGTAAACAGACTGGGACAACTATCAGG
>JACCDO011019002.1_pt1 | contig 11682 bp, 7 predicted proteins | sample 7446101 | NCBI WGS metagenome assembly JACCDO01 (sample SAMN15323440, study PRJNA562643) | freshwater metagenome | isolation source: river surface water | place: USA:Blue River Watershed | collected 2017-08-16 | reverse complement strand
GTGGGAGACGAGCAGCAGCGTCAGCCCGTCCGCGATCATCCGCCGCAGCCGCGCCATGCATTTCGCCTGGAAGAACATGTCCCCGACCGCCAGCGCCTCGTCGACGATCAGGATGTCCGGCTTGACCGCCGTCTGGACCGCGAAGGCGAGGCGCAGCGACATGCCGCTGGAGTAGGTCTTCACCGGCTGGTCGAGGAACTCCCCGATGTCCGCGAACGCCGCGATGTCGTCGAAGCGCTCCTCGACCTCGCGCTTCGTCAGCCCGAGGATCGCGGCGTTGAGGTGGATGTTCTCGCGGCCGGTGAACTCGGGGTCGAACCCGCTGCCGAGCTCGAGCAGGGCCGCCACCTTGCCGCGCACCTCGACGGAGCCGTCCGTCGGCTGCAGCGTCCGGGCGAGGATCTGCAGCAGCGTGCTCTTGCCGGAGCCGTTGCGGCCGATCAGGCCGACGCTCTCGCCGCGGCGCACCGTGAAGGAGACGTCGCGGAGGGCGAAGAAGTCCCGGTAGGCCGCGTGCGCCCGCTCGCGCAGGGACCGGCCGGCCGGACCGGGGACCCAGCCCGCGGCCTCGGCGAGCAGCGGGCCGAGCAGGCGCTGGGACGGGTCCTGCCAGATGCGGTAGGCCTTGGTCAGGTTACGGACGGCGATGACGGTGTCGTCGGGCATCGGGCGGCGGGTCAGAGCACGTCGGCGAACGCGGGCTTGAGGCGCCGGAAGACGGCGAAGCCGGTGCCGCACGCGGCCAGGCCGAAGCCGTAGAGGTAGCCGAGGTGCTTCCAGTTCATCGGGTCGTTCCAGAGCACGGCGTCGCGCGCGAGCTCGATCGCGAGCAGCAGCGGGTTGAAGCGCATCACCTCCCACGCGCCGGGCGGGATCCTGTCGACCGGGTAGAAGACGGCGCTGGCGAACATCAGGGCGAGGGAGACGAACTGCACGAACTGCGAGATGTCGCGGAGGAACGCGCCGAGGGCGGCGCCGAGCCACGCGATCCCCAGCCCGAGGAGGAGCAGGGGCAGCAGGATGACCGGCAGCCAGAGCCAGGAGGGCATGACGCCGGCCCCGAACACGGTCGCTCCGGCGAGGACGAGCCCGAGGCCGATCACGAGGTGGATCGCGGCCGCCCCCACGCTCGCCGCCGGCAGGACCTCGAGGGGGAAGACGACCTTCTTGACGAAGTTCGGGTTGCCCACGATCACGCCGGGGGCGGTGAGCAGGACCTCCGAGGTGAAGTGGAACAGGGTCAGGCCGAGGAAGATCCCGAGGCCGTAGTCGATCCTCGTCTCGCCCGGCCGGCCGAAGGACCCGCCGAAGATGTAGCCGAAGACGAGGACGTAGAGGGCGAGCATCAGCAGGGGATTGAGGAACGACCAGGCCAGCCCGAGGTGGCTCCCCTTGTGCCGCAGCTCGACGTTGCGGACGGTGAACTGCCACAGGAGGTCCCGGTGTCGGGCCAGGTCGGCGGCGGTGGGCATGTTCCTTCCCTGCATGGGAGGCCGAGTGTTCATCCGCGCCCCGCTCGCGCAAGGCCGCATTTCCCGGCCGAACGGCCACCGGCGGCGGAGCATTTCCGGATTGCCAATCCGCGGCTCTTGCGGCGCTTTGGCCAACCGCTCCATGACACTGATCCCGCGTCGCGCCCTCCTGCTGCCCCTGTCCCTTGTCCTCGCCGCCGCAGCCCTTGCGGCGGACACCGGCGCGGTCCCGCTGCCGGAGCGGGTCCTGCCCGGCCTCGGGCCGATCCTGAGCGACGCGTCCCGCCAGTCCCCGCGCATGCTCAGCCGCGCGATCGACCTCGAGATCGCGGAGAACAACCGCCTCGCGGCCCGCTCGAACATCCTGCCGTCGGTCGGGCTCAACTTCCGTCAGGTCGAGGCCCGCGACGACCGCGCCGACCAGCCCAAGACGCTGAGCGCGAGCAAGACCTATTACGACGCGTCCATCACCCAGCCGCTCTTCCATTGGGGCGAGCGCCGCAACCTCGCCCGCGTCGGCGAGATCCAGCAGCAGATCGCCCGCGGCAACCACCGCGAGGCCTACCGCGGCCTCGCCCTCGAGATCCGCCACCGCTACCTCATCCTCATCGCCCAGAAGCGCCTCGTCGCCCGCGGGCGCGACTATGTCGCCTACACCGCCCAGCAGGTGCGCCTGGCCGAGGAGCGGCTGGCGAAGAAGGTCATCTCCGAGATGGAGTTCTTCCCCGTCCGCCTCGCGGCGGACCAGGCGCAGATCGGCCTCGAGCGGGCCGAGTTCGACTTCGCCAGCTCGCGCGCGGCCTTCGGCCGGCTCGTCGGCGGGGCCGTCCCGGCCCCGGAGTCCATCCCCGACGACATCCCCGAGCTGCCCTACGACGCCGCGCTGTTCGACCGCCTCCTCGCCGGGTTCCTCGCCGACGACATCCCCGACTCGATCGAGGCGGTGAACCTCGGCCTCGTGCGCGACATCGAGGACCTCAACCTCCGCAACCAGCGCACGCGCCTGCGCCCGAAGGTGAGCCTCGTCGCCGGCGCCAACCAGGACGAGCAGAGCTACACCCTCAACACCGCCCAGAAGTACAAGCTCAACTCCCTCTACGCCGGCGTCACGGTCTCGTGGACGATCTTCGACGGCTTCGCCGCCCAGGCCGCCGTGCGCAACTCGCTCGCCCGGCTCCGGCAGCTCGAGATCGACCGCGGCGAGCTGGCCCACCGCCTCGGGCAGCAGGCCCAGACCCAGGCGAAGCAGGTCTACTTCTCGGCCCGCGCCATGGCCATCGCCGACCGCGCCTACGTCTCCGCCCAGGGCGGGCTGCGCGCCCGGCAGGCGGACTTCGCCCGCGGCGCCGTCTCCGAGTCCGATGTCGCCCTCGCCGGCATCCAGGTCCACGACACCCGCATCGCCGCCTTCAACGCCCGCACCGACTTCCTCCTGCGGGTCGGCGAGTTCCTCGGCACGGTCGGCGGCGACCCCGTCCTCGCCGCCCTGGACGACGTCCGCCGATGAGCACGCCCGCCCGCCGTTGGCCGCTGCGTGTCGGCGTGCCGCTCGCCCTCCTCGCCGGCGCCGCCGCGCTGGCCGTCTTCCTCCTCCGGCCCGTCGCCCTCGTCGCCGTCGCCGTCCGCGGCACCGCGGTCCGCACCGTGCCGGGCACGGTCGAGGTCAAGGCCGAGTTCACCAACGAGCTGAAGAGCGAGGTCGGCGGCCGCGTGGCCCAGAGCGTCCTCGACGTCGGCAAGCGGGTCGAGCCCGGCGACGTCCTCGTCCAGCTCGACACCGGCGACGTCGACCTCGAGATCGAGCGCACGCGCAACGAGATCGTCGCCGCCCGCCGCAAGGTCGAGCTCGGCTCCACGCTGCGGGCCGACGTGCTCAACATGCGCGACACCGTCGCCAACCTCGAGCGCCAGGCCGCCGCCGGCGCCTACCCGCAGGCCGAGCTGGAGAAGCAGCGGCGCACCCTCCAGCAGCTGGAGCAGCGGATGGAGCTCGACGAGGTCAACCTCCGGCTCGCCCTCGAGAACTTCGAGAACCAGCTCCGCTCCAAGGAGCGCGAGCGGCAGAAGATGACCATCGCCGCGCCCGCCCAGGGCGTCGTCACCGCCGTCTTCGCGCGGGCCGGCGACCTCATCGGCGGCAACTCGCCCATCGCCACGATCATCGCGACGACGCGGACGATCGAGGCCAAGCTGAGCGAGGAGAACTTCGCCGCGGTCAAGCTGGGCCAGAAGGCCTCCGTGCGCTTCCTCACCTTCGGCGCGGACCAGTACAACGCCACCGTGACCAAGATCCTGCCCTCGGCGGATCCCACCACCCAGCGCTACACCGTCTTCCTCGACGTCGTCCTCCCCGAGGGCCGCATCCTCCTCCCCGGCCTCACCGGCGAGGTCAGCATCGTCATCTCCGAGCGGCCCAACGCCACCATCATCCCGCGGCGGGCCCTGATCGGCGACTACGTCTACGCCCTCGACGGCAGCCGCGTCGTCCGGCGCCGCGTCGAGAAGGGCTACGAGGGCCTGAACCAGGTCGAGATCCTCAAGGGCGTGGCGGTGGACGAGCGGGTCGTCGTGGAGCAGCAGGACCGCTTCCGTGACGGCGACCGGGTGCGCGCCCAGGTCGTCCCGAACTGACCCTCCGCGGGTCGCCCCGCCGTTCCCGTGCCGACCACCCTCCGCATCGCCGTCCGCTTCCTCACCGCCCGCAAGCGCTCCATGCTGATGAGCCTCGCGGGCATCGTGTTCGGCGTGGGCTTCTTCATCGTCACGCAGGCCCAGACGAGCGGCTTCGAGCAGTTCTTCATCAAGACGATCCTCGGCACGAACGGCGCCATCCGCATCGAGGACAAGTTCCAGGACACCCTCTTCGCCATGGCCGCGGCCGGGCACGACCGGGACGCGAGCAGCTTCCAGGTCGCCGGGCGCGAGGGGCGCAAGTACATCGAGGGCATCGAGGACCCGGAGCTGCTGATGGAGGCGCTGCGGCAGTTCCGCAACGTGGCCGGCGCGTCCATGGTCGTCCGCGGCTCCATCGTCGCCGACAGCTCCTTCAAGAACGACACCGCCCAGGCCTTCGGCATCCGTCTCCAGGACCACCTCGGCGTCTCCGACCTCGCCCGCCAGATCGTGCGCGGCAGCCTCGAGGACTTCCGCGCGACGCCGACGGGCCTCCTCGTCGGCACCGTCCTCGCCCAGCGCCTCGGCATCGAGGTCGGCGACTCCATCATCCTCCGTGCCGGCGACCAGCAGCGCCGCTACCGCGTCTCCGCCCTCTACGAGACCGGGGTGAGCGACATCGACAAGGTCCGCGTCTACCTCCACCTCGGCGAGGCCCGCTCGCTCCTCAAGCGACCGACCGGCGCCTCGTTCATCCAGGTCGCCCTTTTCGACAAGGACCGGGCGCCCGAGGACGCCGCGCAGATGGAGGAGGTCTTCCGCCACGGCGCGCAGGGCTGGCAGGAGCGCGAGAAGACCTGGCTCGAGGTCTTCCGCGCCCTCCGCGTCTCGTCCGCGCTGACCGTCTCGACCATCATCCTCATCTCCGGCCTCGGCATGTTCAACACGCTCGCGATGATCGTGATGGAGAAGACCAAGGAGATCGCGATCCTGCGCTCGATGGGCTACACGCGGGCCGACATCTCGCGCATCTTCCTCCTCCAGGGTGGCATCGTGCTCGTCGTGGGCACGGTGCTCGGCTGGGCGTTCGGCGCCGGCGTCACCTACGGGGTGTCGCAGCTGCCCATCCGGATCCGCGGCATCTTCACCACCGACAGCTTCGTCGTCGCCTGGTCGATCTGGCACTACGTCGCGGCCACCGCCACCGCCGCGGTCGTCGTCATCACCGCGTCGCTCATCCCCGCCCGCCGCGCGGCGCGGCTCGAGCCGGGCGACATCATCCGGGGGACCTCGCAATGAGCGCCGCGCTGCGCTGCGAGGGGCTCCACCGCTACCTCGGCGAGGGCGAGGGCCGGGTGCACGTGCTCCGCGGCGTCTCCTTCGAGGCCCGGCCGGGCCGGGTCACGGCCATCGTCGGACCCTCCGGCTGCGGGAAATCCACGCTCCTCTACCTCCTCGGACTGCTCGACCGGCCGGACGACGGCGCGATCTGGATCCGCGACGCGCTGATGTCCAACACCGGCGACCTCGAGCGCACCGCCGCGCGCGGCGAGCACATCGGCTTCGTCTTCCAGTTCCACTTCCTCATGTCCGAGTTCACCGCGCTCGAGAACGTGATGATGCCGATGCGCAAGCTGGGGAAGCTCGACGAGCCCGCGATGGCCGCCCGGGCCCGCGAACTGCTCGGCCAGGTCGGGCTGGGGGAGAAGACCCACCGCCTCGCCACCCAGCTCTCGGGCGGCGAACAGCAGCGCGTCGCCATCGCCCGCGCCCTCGCCAACCAGCCGGCCATCATCCTCGCCGACGAGCCGACGGGAAACCTCGACCAGCGCAACTCGGCCCTCGTGTTCGACCTCCTCACCCGCCTCGCCAAGGAGAACGGGCAGGCGGTCGTCCTCGTCACCCACAACCCCGACATCGCCAACCGCTGCGACGAGATCCGGCCGATGCGCGACGGGCAGTTCGTCTGACCGCGCCCGCTGCCCTGGGTGGCAGGCGCTGATTCGCCCGGCCTCGGGAGTTTTTTCTCCCACGGATGGCACGGATTGCGACGGATTGTCCGGTTCGGTGCCATCCGTCTCCATCCGCGAAATCCGTGGCCAAGAGGACGACGGGACGGGGAGGCGTTTTCGCCCCGCTCGCGAGGCGCGCGCGGCGCAGCCGTCCGTCCGGATTCTCGGCCGCGGCCGCGATTATCGGCCGTTCTTTGCGCGGGCTCCGGCGCTAATAGACTCGGCAGCGCAACAGGTTCTGGAAATTTTGTTTTACTTCACAGGTGGCCGAACCTTTTCTCGGCGCTTCGCAAGCACACCCACACACCGTGAGCCAGCATCGTTCGCGTAAGACCTTTTTTGCCCAAATCGGCGGCCTTGTCCTGGCCGCCGGAATTGTCCCCCGGCTTTTCGCGAAGACTCCCGCGGCCGCCGCCCCCGTCGAGCGCCCCGTCCTGACCCCGCGGCCCGAGCCGCGCGCCGTGCCGCGCCGCGACGATTCCCTCTAACCGCGCGTCCGCGCCTACCGGTCCGCCATGTCCAAGATCTTCCCGAAATCCGCGAACGCCCTGCCGCTGCAGATCGTCGTTTTCCTCTTCGTCCTCGGCGGCGTCGCCACCGCGGCCGTGACCTACTACTCGACGCCGAAGTACCTCCGCGTCGGCTACCAGCCGGTGCAGCCCGTGCCGTTCGACCACGCGCTCCACGCCGGCCAGCTCGGCATCGACTGCCGCTACTGCCACACGTCGGTCGAGAAGTCCGGCACGTCCAGCGTCCCGCCGGCGCAGACGTGCATGAACTGCCATAGCGTCATCAAGACGACCAGCCCGCTGCTCGAGCCGGTGCGCAAGAGCTTCGAGACGGGCGAGCCCCTGCCGTGGGTTAAGATCCACCAGGCCCCCGACTACGTCTTCTTCAACCACTCCGTCCACGTGGCCCGCGGCATCAGCTGCGTCGAGTGCCACGGCAAGGTGAACGAGATGAGCGTGGTCTGGCACGACAAGTCGCACTCGATGGGCTTCTGCCTCGATTGCCACCGCGAGCCCGAGAAGTTCGTCCGCGCCCCGGCCGACGTCTTCGACCTGAACTCCCCGCGCCTCGCGGATTCCCGCGGCCTCGACGAAGCCAAGAAGCTCATCGAGCACGCCCGCATCATGCCCCCGCAAAGCTGCTCCGGCTGCCACCGCTGATGAAACGCAAATTTGACCATCCCGCCGCCCCCGCGAACGGCCCCCGCTACTGGCGCAGCCTCGACGAGCTGGCCGAGTCGCCGGGTTTCCGCGAACAGCTCGCCCGCGAGTTCCCCGAGGGCGCGTCCTCCCTCGAGGGCGTGGACCGCCGCCAGTTCGTCAAGCTCATGGCCGCCTCCTTCGCGCTCGGCGGCCTCGGCCTCTCCGGCTGCCGCCGGCCGGAGTCCAACATCCTCCCGTACGCCAAGGCCGTCGAGTACACCAGCCCGCGCCTGCCGCTCTACGTCGCGACCGCCATGCCGCTGCGCAAGGCCGCGGTGCCGCTGCTCGCCGAGACCCACCAGGGCCGCCCGACCAAGCTCGAGGGCAACCCGTCCTACGTCCCGCACGGGGGCGGCACGACGCTCCTCGCCCAGGCCTCCGTCCTCGACCTCTACGACGTCGACCGCCTGACCGAGCACCGCTCCGGCGCCCGCGTCCTCTCCGCCGCCGAGGTCAACGACCTCCTCGCGCGCATCGTCACCACCTACCGCGGCAACGGCGAGGGCCTCGCCTTCCTCGCCGACGAGTCCGGTTCGCCGACCCGCGCCCGCCTCGTCGCCGCCCTCCGTCACCAGTACCCGCGCGCGATCTGGGCCGAGTACGAGCCGGTGCAGGACGAGCCGCCGCTCGCCGCCGCGCAGGCCGCCTTCGGTGCCGACGTCAAGCCGCTCTACCGCCTCGCCGCGGCCAAGGTCATCCTCACGCTCGACGCGGACCTCTTCCACGCCGAGGCCGCCGGCCAGTACTACAGCCGCGAGTTCGCCCAGGGCCGCCGCGTCGCGAAGGCCACCGACCCGATGAACCGCCTCTACGCGGTCGAGTCGTCCTTCACCCTCACCGGCGGCATGGCCGACCACCGCCTCCGCCTGTCGTCGGGCCAGATGACGGCGTTCGCCGCCGCGCTCGCCGGCCGCGTCCTCGGCACGACCGAGTACGCCGCGCTCGCCGAGGGGCTCGACGTCAACCCGGCGTGGATCGAGGCCTGCGCCAAGGACCTCGCCGCCCACCGCGGCGCGGCCGTCGTCGTCGCCGGCGCCCACCTGCCCGTCGCCGCCCACGTCCTCGTCCACGCGCTCAACGCCGCCCTCGGCGCCCCGGGCCGCACGGTCGACTACGTCAAGGTCGAGGCCCCGACCGCCTCGTCCATCTCCGCGCTCGCCGCCGCGATCAAGGCCGGCTCGGTCAAGACCCTCGTCGTCCTCAACGGCAACCCGGCCTACAACGCCCCGGCCGACCTCGGCTTCGCGGCGCTGCTCAAGTCCGTGCCGGAGGTCATCCGCTACGGCTACGACGCCGACGAGACCACCGCGCTGGCCGGCACCGTCCTCGCCGCCACGCACTTCCTCGAGTCGTGGGGCGACGCCCGCACGGCCGACGGCACCGTGGTGCCGGTGCAGCCGATGATCCAGCCGCTCTTCGGCGGCCTGATGGAGGTCGAGCTCCTCGCCCGCCTCGCCGGCGAGGCCACGCCCGACGCCTACGCGCAGGTCTTCACCACCATCGCCCGCGGCGACAAGAAGGTCTTCGAGAAGTTCCTCCACGACGGCCTCCTCGCGGATTCCGCCTACCCGGCCGCCCGCGTGGCCTTCGACGCCCGCCGCGCCGCCACCGCCCTGCGCGGGGTCGCGCCCGCGGCCGCGCCGACGAAGGACCGCCTCGAGGTCCGCTTCGCCACCGACCACAAGGTCGACGACGGCCGCTTCGCCAACAACGGCTGGCTGCAGGAGTGCCCGGACCCGATCACCAAGATCTCCTGGGACAACGCCATCCTCATCTCGCCCCGCCTCGCCCGCGACCTCGGCGTCTACCCGCGGGGCACGACCCTCCAGGTCGCCCGCGTCGAGAACGCCGAGTTCGAGCGCGGCAAGGAGATGGCCCCCGTCGCCGAGGTCACCGTCGGCGGCCGCACGGTCAAGGGCCCGCTCCACATCCAGCCCGGCCTCGCCAACTACACCATCGTCCTCCCGCTCGGCTACGGCCGCTCCGCCTGCGGACGCGTCGGCACGGGCGCGGGCTTCGACGCCTACCCGGTGCGCACGACCGAGACGATGGGCTTCGCCTCCGGCGCCACCCTCCGCCTCACCGGCGAGCGGGTGAAGCTGGCGAACACGCAGGAGCACTGGTCGATGGAGGGCCGCGACATCATCCGCGAGGCCAACCACGACGAGTTCCAGCGCAACCCGGCCTTCGTCGACAAGATCGGCATGGAGTCCCACACCCCGCCGGTCTACGGCAAGGACAAGGACCTCCCGCTCGCCGCGCTCTCGACCAAGACCCCGCGCGGCAACTCGCTCTACGAGCAGCCCAACTTCGACGGCCTCCACCAGTGGGGCATGACCATCGACCTCAACACCTGCACCGGCTGCAACGCCTGCGTCGTCGCCTGTCAGGCGGAGAACAACATCCCGATCGTCGGCAAGGACCAGGTCCTCCGCGGCCGCGAGATGCACTGGATCCGGCTCGACCGCTACTACGCCGACGGCAAGGCCGACGGCGCGGCCTTCGGCGGCGAGGGCAACAAGGAGATCCCCGAGGACCCGCAGACCATCGTCCAGCCGATGACCTGCCAGCACTGCGAGACCGCGCCGTGCGAGACCGTCTGCCCCGTCAACGCCACCGTGCACGACGAGGAGGGCCTCAACGTCATGGCCTACAACCGCTGCATCGGCACGCGGTACTGCGCCAACAACTGCCCCTACAAGGTCAGGCGCTTCAATTATTTCGACTACAACAAGCGGGCCACCGACGCGCTCTACATGGGCCCGCTCGGCCACCAGAAGGAGATGCCCGAGCTGGTGAAGATGGTGAAGAACCCGGACGTCTCCGTGCGCATGCGCGGCGTGATGGAGAAGTGCACGTACTGCGTGCAGCGCATCCAGCAGGCCAAGATCGCGCACAAGCGGAAGGCCGGCCTCACCGCCGAGGTCGAGATCCCCGACGGCTCGTTCAAGGTCGCCTGCCAGCAGGTCTGCCCGGTCGAGGCCATCGAGTTCGGCAACATCAAGGACCCGAACAGCCGCGTGTCCAAGGCCAAGGCCCAGGAGCGCGACTACGCGGTCCTCGGCTACCTCAACGTCCGCCCGCGCACGACCTACCTCGGCAAGCTCCGCAATCCCAACCCGCACATGCCGGACTACCACGCGCTCCCGCTCAGCCGCGTCGAGTACAAGACCAAGAACTACCCCAAGGGGGCCGCCGGCCACGGTGAGAACCACGGAGGGAAGCACTAATGGGCGCGCACTCCTCCGACCATCCCGCCCCGGCGATCCTCGCCGAGGTCAGGCCCGCGTCGCTCCCGCGCGCGGAACTGGTGCACCACCACCGGGACTTCAAGTGGATCACCGACAAGGTCTGCGGCATCGTCGAGGGCACGACCCCCACCTGGTGGTGGATCTGCTTCGTCCTCGCGAGCTTCGTCGCCTCGTTCACCGTCGCCGGCCTGATCTACCTGGTCGGCACCGGCGTCGGCGTCTGGGGCCATGCCAACCCGGTCAACTGGGCGTGGGACATCGTCAACTTCGTCTTCTGGATCGGCATCGGCCACGCCGGCACGCTCATCTCGGCCATCCTCTGCCTCCTCCGGCAGAAGTGGCGGACCTCGATCAACCGCGCGTCCGAGGCGATGACCATCTTCGCCGTCGTCTGCGCGGCGATCTTCCCGGTCTTCCACGTCGGCCGCGTCTGGATGGCCTGGTACCTCTTCCCCATCCCGAACTCGAACTACATCTGGCAGAACTTCCGTTCGCCGCTGGAGTGGGACGTGTTCGCGGTCTCGACCTACGGCACCGTCTCGGTGCTCTTCTGGTACGTCGGCCTCGTCCCCGACCTCGGCACGCTCCGCGACCGCTTCACCGCGGCCGGCAACCTGGTCAAGGCCCGGATCTACGGCTTCTTCGCCCTCGGCTGGCGCGGCTCCAACCGGCACTGGAGCAACTACGAGATGGCCTACCTCATCCTCGCCGGCATCAGCACGCCGCTCGTGCTCTCGGTGCACACCATCGTCTCGTTCGACTTCGCCGTCTCGCTCCTCCCCGGCTGGCACACGACGATCTTCCCGCCGTACTTCGTCGCGGGCGCGATCTTCTCCGGCTTCGGCATGGTGATGACGCTGATGCTCCCGCTCCGCGCCATCTACCGCCTCGAGGACCTGATCACGCAGTACCACATCGACTGCATGTGCAAGATCACGTTGGCGACCGGCACGATGGTCGGGTACGCCTACGGCATGGAGTTCTTCATCGCGTGGTACGGGGCCAACCCGTACGAGGGCTTCGCCTTCATCAACCGCGCGTTCGGCCACTACGCCTGGGCCTACTGGATCATGATCGGGTGCAACGTCATCACCCCGCAGTTCTTCTGGTTCAAGGCGGTGCG
>JACCDO011201425.1_pt1 | contig 11684 bp, 15 predicted proteins | sample 7446101 | NCBI WGS metagenome assembly JACCDO01 (sample SAMN15323440, study PRJNA562643) | freshwater metagenome | isolation source: river surface water | place: USA:Blue River Watershed | collected 2017-08-16 | reverse complement strand
TTACTTACTTAATAACTCCATCTCTAACTTATTCACTTATAGGCGAAGCAGTTGAACGTACACCAGTATGGTTAATGCGTCAAGCTGGTAGATATATGGCTGATTTTAGAAAGTATTCTGAAAAATATCCATTTCGTCAAAGATCTGAAACACCTGAAATAGCAATTGAATTGTCACTTCAACCATGGCGAACATTTGGTGTTGATGGTAACTTATTTTCTTATGTATTATTTACTATTCATACTCAATTAATCTACATTAGGTGTAATAATGTTTTCGGATATATTAACACCATTACCAGCAATGGGTATTGATTTTACCATTGTTGAAGGAAAGGGGCCTAAAATAGCCAATCCTATAAAATCAATAGAGGTAGTTGACTTTAGTCACAATACTTTCTAAACTCACTCAAGTAATCTTATGTATATTAGGATATTAATAATATAAAAATACTATCGGATGTATCAAAAGAAGTACCATTTTTAGGACCTATCTTATCAGGTTTAAGAAAAGAAACGGAGGGAAAAACAAGTTTGATTGGTTTTATCGGTGCACCATGGACATTAGCCGCATACTCCATAGAGGGTGGACACTCTAAATTATGTAAAAAAATGAAAGGTTTTTGTTACGAAGAACCTGCTATGATGCATAAATTGTTAGATAAATACACGGATTCATTATGTATATATGCTGCACATCAAGTTGAAAGCGGTGCACAAGTTATTCAATTATTCGAATCATGGTCGCATCATATGTCTGAAGAAATGTTTGTAAAATTTGCTAAACCATATGCAAATAAAATTGCAACGTATATAAAAAATAGATATCCTAAAGTTCCAGTAGTATATTTTGCCAACGGCGGCAGTGGATATTTGTCACAACAAATTGATATGAATGTTGATGGCTTAAGTATTGACTGGAAAATAAGTATGGCATCAGCAAGAGCTATTGTTGGCAATAAAATGGTATAACTGATTATTTATTCACCTACTCATTCATTTACTAACTTGCTTACGTACATTACTATCAGGTATTAGCTGGTAATATCGATCCTATGATATTATATGGCAAAGAATCGACTATTAATGCTGCTGTTAAAGAATGTATTCAACAAGCTAAAGGCAAACATGTTTTAAATATAGGTATTCACTCACTTATTCATTAACTAACTCACACACATATTTAATAATAATATTCTCTTTTAAGGTCATGGAGTTGAAAAAGATACACCAGAAAGTAGCGTTGCAGCATTTGTTAATGCCGCAAAAGAAGTAAAATTATTAGTGTAACTAACCCGAGTCCGATAAAAAATTATCGAAAATAATTCTAATTTTTAAAAATAATCGTTTTCATCATCGTTTTCATCATTAAATCAGACTCGTTTACTCATGAGTGAAGAGGAGAGTGTATTCTCGTTCCCATCCCGTTTGAATACTGCAAGTATAGCAGCAACAACAACAGCAGCTTTATCAAAGTTAGGACCTACTACGGATCCTCGAGTTCATATATTATCTACCAATCAACATGTACTCACACACTACCTACGTGAATAATTAGCTCACTAAATCATTCTTACCCAATTACTCACGAATTTTCTCCATTTACAGGTATTACCACCCAATCAAACAGTTGAAAATGTACTTCATAATGAAATAACTCATGATACATTATTAAGAATATTAAGTAGAAAAGTAACTTAAATTACCATTTAATCGCTTATTTATTTATTTACTTATTTACAAATTTACCCACTCAGGAAGTACAATTACATCATGACATTACATTAGCGTGTGAAGCAGGGAATATAAGTTTATTATACGAATTACTCCATAATGTTAGTAATTCCTCACTAAATATACCTATTACTACATCAATAACTGGACAAAATTATCAGAATATTACATCAATTGATGCTTTACATTATGGTAAGGTATTAGATAAAGTAAAAAGTATGGGAGGATTTACACCATTACATCATGCATGCAATAGAAATCATGCTGATATGGTTAATGAGTTATTAAAATTAAACGTAAATATCAATGCGACTAATGATAATAACGAGACACCATTACATCTAGCGGTATATAATGGGTCCATGTTAATAGTTGAACAATTGCTAGATCGAGGTAATCATTCATTCCTCACTCCTTTTACTCATATAGTTTCACTTATTTACTCATTCAAGGGGCTGATATAAATATTGTAAATATATATAAGGAGACACCATTACTATATGCATCAAGACGATCTAAACCAGCATTAATCCGTTTATTATTAGAGCGTGGTGCTGATCGTACAATTAAAGATAGTTACGGTGATACTGCAGAGGATCATGCGGATGATGAACCCACAAAACGAGCATTTTTAACACAGCAAGTCGATCAAACTGGTAAATTACCATATAAATTACTGCTATACATATTTCAATATTTAAATGCTAAAGATGTATGTAAAGCAGCATGTGTATGTGGAAAATGGCATCGGGTTAGTGAAAATCCACTAATCTGGAGTAATTTAGGTATCAGAAGATGGGAATTATCATTAAAATCATCTTTAGGATTTACAACTGCACCCATCAATTTATCATATCGTCCATCAAATAATCGACGTCCAAGTAAAGAAAGAAATAATATTATAAATGATAGTAATAAAGGAAAAAAATAAAAATTTTAGCTATTGTAATCTTGTTTATATATGTACAAATAATATATATAATCTATGACTTGATCATGTTATATTTCTCCCTCTACGCCCTCCATTATTCGATGAATCACTTTTTCTAGTACTCATATCTGGTGCATGAACAGTAAACATAGGCATCATTATAGCATTAACTGTAGAATTATCACGATCAACTATATTTTCAGTATTAATTGTAAGTGGAACATTAGGTGTAGTATCATCTGTTGCAGGAAATGATTCAATACCAGTTGCTAATTCTTTAAAATCAATTTTATTTTGTTCTGTTGTTGTACGATCACGTGCACCATTACTATCACCATCACCTCTACTTCTAGCACGACTACGACGTGTTGATGGTCTACCATCACTATCAACATTAGCTGTAACTGCACCACCTAATATATCAGCTAATGCACTTGGCATTGATGCTTCTATTGCACCATTTTCTACTACATTAGAAAAATTTGGTGGTTTATCTGTTGGTAATACAGGTCTAGCTGATTGTGGTTGTTTGTTAGTACTATTATTAACTATACTTGGATATTGCGCGGAGGGATTTGGTCTTGAGGTTTGAGAAACCATTACTTCCTTAATATTATTACTATTATTATGTAAATTAAGGGTTGGAATGTTTGGTTTTGTTGTATTTAAATTCATTTTAGCCAAATTATTATCTATTGTTGTAATACCAATATTACCATCACCAGATCTTATATTACCACTACTATTTGTCTTACCTTGTGGTTTAGCCATTTGTAAATATGGATTAGTGCTTTGAGTAAAACCACTATAATTATTACTTGCTAATGAAACAGGATTCATATTTGGGCGAACTACTACGGGAGGATTTACATTTGTTGTTACATTTTTTGGTATATTTTTTTCTACATTCACTACTGTTGTATTTACTTTCTCTACATTTATTGTTGCTGTTGTAGTTGTTGGATTTACTACTTGTTGTGGTACTTTCTTCTGTAATACTTCAATAGGTGGTACAACATCCTTCGTATTACTATCTGATTGAACTTGTTGTTTTATTACATCAATTGGTTTAGCAACGGCTATATGATTAGTTAATTGTGCCTGCCCTGGAGGTCTATTTAATGAATTTTTATTCTTTTGTAATAACAAATAATACAATGCAGTAGATCCATTACAAGCATGACTAGCTACACCATCAAGTATTGTTTGTGCATCATGACCATTATCAATAATTGTTTTCATTGTTGCATTATGAATACTTTCTTTATCTGCAACAGATACAAAATCATGAGGAATATCAGTATCTGAAGCTAATTTATACCATTCATGCTTACGTATATCTGCTAATGAGTAACGTTTTTTAGGATCAGTTTCTAATATTTTACTTATTAAATCTTTCACTAAGAATATTAGTAAGTGAGTAAGTAAGTTTGAATAGTGACATGAATGAATGAGTAAATACCTTCATTGCTTATCCATTTTGGTGGTTTATAATCCCCAGCAAGTATTTTCTTGTACAATAATGATGTATTACCATCCTCAAATGGTAAATATCCACATACTAATGCAAATAATGTTACTCCTAAACTCCATATATCAGCTTTTGGTCCATCATATTTTTTTCCTGCAATCATTTCTGGTGGTGCATAACAAGGTGAACCACATGCTGTTGATAATAATCTACCACCTTCATGTGTATTAGATAAACCAAAATCAACAATTTTTATCATATATCCATCTGGAGTCTTTTTTAATAATAAATTTTCGGGTTTTAAATCACGATGTGTTATATCATTTTTATGTAATTCATCTAAACCATCAACAATTTGATGGAAAAAACGACATGCTTCAGGTTCTTCAACATGACGCTGTTTTACAATATAATCAAACATTTCACCACCTTCAGCATTTTCCATGATCAAATATATACTGTTTTGTGTATCTAATACTTCATATAATTGGATAATATTTTCATGTCGTGCCTTTTTTAATATTTTTATTTCACGATTAACACGTCTATAATTTATATTATAAGAATATTAATTAATATATATTAAGTGATTGTAAATACCTTATATCAGCTTGCTGTTTTATTCTTGATTTTTCTAATACTTTTACTGCAACTTTTTCACCGGTTGGTAAATGTATTGCTAATTTTACTTTACCAAACGTGCCTTCACCTAATTATGAATAATAATAATAATGAAATAAAATTATTATGTATATAAAATAGTAATATTATTACCTATAGTTTTTCCTAACATATATTGTCCAACAATTTTACGATGCCTTTCTTGATTTTTAAGTGCATCTCCACGTGATGATGGTCTTATACCAGGTGTGGCTGTTATATTAACTGGTCTATTTCCACCAGCTGTTTTAGCTCGTTGGGCCATTATATTTAACACAATTTCATAGACTTCTAATTAAATAAGATGTTATATTTCAATAAAAATATCTTCGCGACTCTTAAATAATGAATAATCAGTCAAGAATATTGTGTAGATTAAGTGACTCAACTTGTGATGAAGAATCTGTAGTGTGGTATAAACTGAGGTACCAAAATTTTCTGTTAAAACAGTTTTGGACCGGTCACATCCAGGATTCCAATAAGGATTGTAAGAAATTATAGTGAATAAAACAAAATAATAATGCGTGATGAAATTTAATTCAATATACATATATTACAAAGTATATTGATAACTTCTGAAATTTCGATTACAAATTTATAATTCGTAAATATAAATACGATAAAACAATTTAATCATGATTTATTTTATCTACTAACAATGTTATTTACTATGATAAATATTTTATCTTTCAATTCTTCTTCAGCCCTAACTAGCTAGGCATTCGATGGCCATCAAAAAAAAATTAAACAAGTGAATACCTTGCATAAAAGACTATAAAATGGGAGGAAAGAACTTATTAAATGCGCATCCAAAGGATGTGAATGGATCTAAAGGTGGTAGAAGGTAATGATACTCACAATACTTTTATCTGGTGGTTAAATATTTAATTCAATGTGGCATTTTGAATATATTTTGCACGGGAAGAAATTTAAGAATTAATGCTATTGTAGAAATGTTTATCACTATTCATGAATTATAATAATTCATGAATTATAATAATTCATGAATAATTATGATATAGTATTAGCATTAAAAATTAATGAATCTCTTCCTGAAATTATTATTCTAGTCATCCACTATATATATTTTCAATAATATATATATTTTTGAAAAATATGATAACATATTATTATCTAACCATTCATTATTATATTTATTACTTATGCTAATAATTATTCTTATTTATTTAATTAGATGCCGTGTATGTGGTAACCAATGTGCACTTATCAGAAAATATAACTTACACATGTGTCGTCAATGCTTCCGTGAACGCGCTGAAGATATTGGCTTTATCAAGTATAATTAATATAACTTACTATAGATGTTAGTTAGTTATGCAATATTTGTATTTATATTATTTACTACTTTTTAAATATATCATATATTATTCTTCACATTTTTATTGAAATTCCTCTGTCATCATGCTTGTAACAAAATTTGATAAAACAAATTTAATAATACATTCATTAGTTTTTGTTTTAATTGTCTATCTATCTATGTTATTATTTATGTCCTTTCATTTAATTGTACTGATTCAGGTATTGTTTTTGTTTGATCCCGCGGCCTACTATAGATATATCATCTTGGTTTTGAAGAAGAATAAAATTTACCAGAATAGATACCTCGTGAATCATTTTGACTAATCTTTCCTCGTCGGAAGCTACAAATCATTTCAGAGTATGTATAATTGATTGCTGCGCTCTACCCTAGGTATGTATTTTGGGTTTATAAAAAATTTAAAAATTCCTCTCGGGCTAGTCCGGGGCATTGGTCCAATTCTCACGAATTGCAAAACTTGCAGCATTCTTGCAGCCCAAAATAGTGGTATAATTCTTTTTTAGGGTGAAAGAGGTCCGGGGCTAGGCTGACAGCCTAACGGAATTCGATTCCCCGATGCCCCCGATGTTCTTTTTTTGCCACACAAATCTCATATCATATCCTATTGTCCTTTTTTCTCCGAATATCTTTTTGCCAAATCTCATATCCTTCTTATTCTTATTCTTATATCAGCTTTATAATCCTTACATTTTCATAAAAGATTTTTCGCACGGTATTACATCAAGATAATGAAGTTTACATTAGTATGAAATGATTGATATGAAATCGAATCTTAATCCTTTCAAACTACTCCGGCCTTCCGTGAGAAGAACCTACCTGGTATACCAGGTAAAAATTTTTACCAAAAAAAAACTATACAGGAAAATGAAAACGTCAATGAGTCCTAATCGTTTGATATTACCATTATCATCTTCTGGATTATTTATCAAGAAATATCCTGGTAGTAGAGTATTAGAAATGATATCTGAAGGTTCAAATAATGTATATAATCAAGTATTATTGAATGAAATAAAATCAAAATTAGATATATATAAAACAAATAAATCAATTAGTGCAATAGTTATAAAATCAGATAATCCAAAACATTTTTCATCTGGTATATTTTATATATTATTATAATTTTATTTTATAAAACTAACTATATTATATGTTATAGGTCTTGGGGATAAAAATATATTAAATAATAAAAGTAAATTATTATCAGATATTGATAGTATGAATGTATTAGGTAATTATTTTATTTTATTTTATAATTACATTTAACTTATTTATATATATATACATATATGTAGGAAAATATATAACTGAATATAATGAAAAATCAGAGAATTATAAACCAATTGTTACTGTCAATAGTGGTGTATTTAATGCTACAGCATATTCAGTATTTGCAAATAGTACCTATAATTTAGCAACCATGTCATCAAAATTAGTAGTAAATGAATTAGCAAATAATATTATACCTATTGGAGGATTCCCTTATCATTTAGCTAAAAGAACTGGTGATAATGATTTAAGTTTAGGTAAGAAAGGAATTACATTTATTTATTTTTCTATTTATTTATTTGTTCTCATTAAATATAGCATTATCTCGTTATATGGGTATAACTCAATGTACATTTTATTATGATGATTTATATCGTTTTAATCTAATATCTCATGTGGTAGAAGAAGAACCAGAAGATAGTCTATTATATGCATTAGCACATACAATAGCTGATAATGAAAAGAAAATTCTTGGTGATGAAGTTAATATGGATTATTTTGATGAATTATTAGAAACAATGCACATGAGTGGTGATGTTAATGATATTATGAAACATAGGTAATACTTTAATTTATTATTATTCTTATATTAGACACTTACTTATTATAATATTCATTCAATAGTATATGGGGTAAAGTATGTTTAGTACCACCAACAGCACCAATTGATGAAAAAGAAGAAGAAATTCAAGAAAAGACTTTTAATGAAATATTAGATAAAATAAAATCAGCATTTTCATCAGATGATATTTTTAAAATTAAATCAAAATTACGTAGTTATAATGATGAATGGTCAATAGAAGCAGCTGATAAAATAGATACATTAAATGAAAAAGTTATTAATAATTATTTTCAATTAACACGTCATTCATGTAGTAATAATGCAACATTAGAGACGGTTCAAACTATGGAGAAAAATATTATGATTAATTTACCATAAAAATTGTATTACTTAAAGAGATTATTTTGATCGTCGACGTTTTAATGGTAACCTTGTCATATTTTGTTCAATAATTTCTTCTAAATTATTTGTAAAATCAGTAAATTCTTCGGACATAAGTAAAAGTAAAATATATGCTTGTATACTTTTATCATTTAAATCAACCAATGAGATACCATAAGGAGATGGTGATGTGTTTGGATTGACAAAATGACTGCGTATATAATCAATATCATTTACTTCATTTACTTCATTTGTTCCATTAAAATTATTATTTATTTGGTTGGAATGATTGTTCGAGTCAATAATATAACAATTAATATCAGTATTTGATTGAATATAAGACATGAATGATGTTTGATCTGCACTTGATGGAAATTGAATCGCAATAGCATTCTCATTGTTACTACTATTAGCAATTATTGTTGTGTTTGTTGTCATTATAACCCGAACAATTCTATCTGTTATTACTAATAACTTTTCAATACATATACTTGGAAAGTCAGCAATTAATGTAAATGATTCAGTTTCTCGGATAATTAAACCACCATCTTGTATTTTTAATGACATTGTATTATTATTCATAAGCCAGTGATATTTACTAGAGACATTATTTAATCGACGTACTAATATATTTATGTGATAATTACTTTGATTATTATTTGCTTCATTACTATTAACAACATACAGTGATTCATTTGGAAATAAAGTCGGTTTAGACACCTTATTGGTACTCGTTTGTAATGGTTGTGGTTCTAATCGAGGTGCTTTGTTTGATGTTGTAATAATATCATCATGAATCATAGTATTTGAACGCTTATTACTATGACTATTAATTTCATTGGTGTTAATAGATTTGCTAGTTTGAGGACGTGCTGCTGAAACCTCTTTGTATTGATGAGATCGATGGATATTTGTATTATTACTTGGTGCATTATTATTAACAGTACTACTACTAGTAGTACATTGCTTTAAATGTAATATGAACCGACTATGATAAACATACTTTTTACCACAATTTCTACAAACATGAAATCCCTCATTATCGTCATCGTCGTTGCTGTCGTCATCGTTGTCATTGTCTTTAGATTCTATATTATTTTAAAGATTGTGATATAAATAAGATGTACTAAAATAATAATATAATGATCGTACTTGATTGTTTATACTTGCTAACTTGTGATGATTGTGATTCTAACCTTGGTATATTTTTTTGATTTGTGGTAGTTCTATCATCAATAACATTATTTGAATGAGTATCCTTACGTAATAATCTTATATACTTTTTATCAACAGCTGACTCGGTTCCATCTGTCTCAAATATAACATCACAAGTCCCCTCTCTGTCTCGACTTACTTTACCTTGGTACCATACACCTAGACCCATATGATTAACCTCAATCTTAGCACCAATGTCAAATGAATTTTGCATTTTTTTTACTTTGCTAAAAACCAAATATTCTTCTGAACAAGGCGCAAGGCTCGGGATTATATTGCAATGCCGTTAGATATATTAAGTATGGTGATAAGCTCCAAACTCATCAAGAAAGATGAGGTTTCATGATCAATATTCAGTTAACGAGTGAACAATGAGTGTAAATGCACATATAAAGGTTATCTTACTTTATTGAGTGAATACTGTTTCGTTGTTTCAGTTATCAATTTATAATAATCAAGGTACATCTTTTACATTGTTTACAATTAACGTATAACATAATATTTAAACATAAAACACATCTTTTCTGTATTCTTTACAATAAGTTGTTGTTATTTGTTTCTTGTTTGTTCTTGGTAATCCCTGAGTCATCGCCGATCGGTCATCGTCACGAGCTTCTCGAAGTCCATAGTAACAAGCTATTTTCCAAATTAAAATATCATGTTTCGTCGTGCTTTACCATCGACTATAGTTGTGACTTCATTGTTATGCATGCAATCATTGTATTCAGTAGCAGCAACAACATCGTATAGTGAGGATTATAATTCATTTTCACCAAAAGAATTTAGAAATTTTCCAATAACAAAAATTACTCAAATATCACCAAATACTAAACAAATAGAGTGTAAATTACCATCACCACAACATGTTATGGGTATGACCACTGCTTCTTGTATTATGATAAATGGTATTGGTAAAGATGGTAAAACAATCGCTAGACCATATACACCAACAAGTTTAAATGATGATAAAGGTAAATTTGAATTGGTTATTAAAGCATACCCTGATGGCAATGTTTCATCGTATATTGATAAATTAAAAGTTGGTGATGAAATTAGTGTAAAAGGTCCATTTGCTAAACTTAAATATGAACCAAATATGAAAAAGTCTATTGGAATGATTGGTATTATTCATTCACTTATTATCTTTCATTCATTTAACTTACCTTTATTTAATTACTAAGCTGGTGGGACTGGTATCACGCCAATGTTACAGGTTATCAAAGAAATATTGAAGAATCCGAATGACAAAACACAAATTCATTTAATTTTTGCAAATAATTCAGAGGAAGATATTTTATTAAAGGATATGTTGGATAATTTGGAAAAAAATCATGGTACTAATTCATCCTGAATCACTTACTTATTCAATCGTTCAACTCATTCATTCAATTATCAGATAACTTTAAAGTTACTTATGTTCTAAGTAAGCCATCAAATAACTGGAAAGGTGAAAAGGGCTTTGTTTCAAAAAATTTAATTCAATCAAAATTACCAGGTCCAAGTAATGATGTTATGATTTTCGTCTGTGGACCACCGCCAATGATGAAGGCAATATCGGGTGATAAAACACCTGATTACAAGCAAGGACCTGTTGAAGGATTGTTGAAAGAATTAAATTTTGTTGAAGACATGGTTTATAAATTTTAGGATATTGTTAATGACATATTATAACTTACAATACTTTCATATTTCTTCATTTATTTTTGGGTACTATACTCCCTCCAATTATCTCCACCCACAGTCACTCATAGTGATTAAAAAACCCATAATTATCTTCGATGAAAGTGCATTTTATAATACATCGTCATCGTCATCGTTGTCACAATCCATAAGCGTGGGAAAGGAATTTATTGATTTTTGCCTCATATATTCAACATTATCGGCATCTTCTTCATAGTCCACAAGACTATTTTCATCTGTATCATTTGCTTTTTCTTCAATAACTATAGTTTCTGTCCTCATTTTTTTATTATTATTATCATTATCATAATTATTATCAATATTTTCTTCTTCTATATTCTTTGATGTAGAGTCATTAGCTTGGGCATTTGTATCATCATATTTATGTAAATTTCGTCGCCATTGTTGTATTAGACCTTTTTAGCAAGCAAGTAAGTGAGTAAGTA
>JACCDO010539028.1_pt1 | contig 11684 bp, 14 predicted proteins | sample 7446101 | NCBI WGS metagenome assembly JACCDO01 (sample SAMN15323440, study PRJNA562643) | freshwater metagenome | isolation source: river surface water | place: USA:Blue River Watershed | collected 2017-08-16 | reverse complement strand
CCGATTTAACTAACTATTACACCGATCCGAAAGTTCGGGAGGCATCTCAGAAAGAGGCAGCTATGAATAGGGCTAAGTTTGGCCTTGCGCCTCTGACTGTAATTCAGGATGATCCTGTAGAGGACGAGGATGATGTAGAGGACGAGGATGATGTAGAGGATGAGGTAGAAGATGATGAGGTAGAAGATGATGAGGTAGAAGATGATGAGGTAGAGAATGAAGATGCTGATGAGGATGCTGATGAGAACATGGATGATCTTCCCCATGAAATTCTCTCTCCTTTGCAGGCACTTCACCAGTTTATGCGCAATTCGGGCGTTCGTTATGCCTGGTATTTGTTTGAGCGCAGCTGGTTTTGTCGTTCGCAGTCTTTGCAGGAGCTCGCGGTGAAGGTTATTCTTTCTGGAAAGGCTGCAGAGATTAATGTCGCAGCTGGAGATTTTGACGAGCATTTGCTAGAGTTGTTATCTAAGTAATTTAATAGTTTTTGTTTGTTGCTGTTTGTTGCTGTTTGTTGTTGTTAGTTGGTGTTAATTGGTGTTAATTGGTGTTATTGTTCATTTCTTTATTAAACATGTTAAAAAATAAAAATATATATATAATATTTAATTATATACATGAATAAAATAACTATTTTTTTATTAATTATAATATGTATTCAAATTATAATACTATTTTTAAAAGGTATTGAGGGTATACATAAATACTTTTTATTAAAAGAATTAGATTTAAATAAAAGATATAAATCAACAAAAGGAAATCCATGGGTTGTAATAACTGGAGCATCTAGTGGACAAGGAAAAGAATTTGCTTATGAATTTGCAAAAAGAGATTTTAATTTATTATTAATTGGTTCTAAAAGAACTGAATCAGTTAAAAAGGATTTAGAAAAAGAATATCCTGATATTAAAGTTAAAGTAATTTATAAGGATTTTAGAGATGCACATAAAGACGATTTTTTTGATGAAATACAAAAAGAGTTTGACCTTTTAAATGAAAACATAAGTATTTTAATAAATAATATTGGTTATAGAACAGGATGGGCACCTTATCACGAGATGGATCCAAAATATATTAGAGATACTATAGCTGCAAAACCAATTGTTCAAAGTAGATTAACAAGAATGATTATACCTATATTTATGAAACGAAAACAATTAAAAATGAAGAGTTGTTTACTTAATATTTCTGCACAATGTTTACATTCTAACTATCTATTAGGTATATGTTCTAGTAATGAAATATCTGTACCATATCTTAGTGTATATGAAGCAAGTAATGCATTTTGTTTTTATCAATCAAGTTCTATTTATAAGGAATATAAGAATGATTTTGATATATTAAATATAACACCAGGAGCTGTTATAACACAAAATACAGAATATCTAAATACTACTCTATTTAGTGTATCTAGTACAAAGTTTGTTAAACAAATTATGAAAATGATAGGACAAGTTAAAGGTAATACTTGTGGATATTGGGGGCATGCATTCTCACCATTCTTAATAAATTGTTTTCCTTTTGTAAAAGATAGAATATTACAAAAAGTTGGTGAAAATATATCAACAAATTTTATGAATTATAATAAAGAATATAAATAAATTTAAATCACAATAAGTTCATTATCTTGATTGACAAAACCATAAGGATTTTCATTATAAAATGTTTCTAAATATACATTTTCATTGTTAACATCAACAATATATGTTTCATCAAATACAACTGAAGGTACATTTGAAAGACGATTAATGATGATGTGTAAATTTGATTTTTCTAAAAATTCTGTATAATCTACACCAGTACGATCATATTCTTGAATAATTTCATCAAAAATATCTTCAGCCATTGTAGTATCCTTAACATATTCATATTTTTTCCAAATCATATCATATGGAATATCCTCGTGATATGTATAATCATTTTTAATTTTAATTGTAGTAAGAGGCTTCAAATTAAGATTCTTAAAAACTTCCATTACAGGAGACCCTTTATAATTATATCCATAATGTTCAAGATAATCCATCAAAGTATTTCCTGTTTCGATTACAACATTGTCATATTCAAAATTACCATACTCGATAAGAGTTTGAATAAGATTTGCGATTTTTTTAAGTGTTTTTTTATCACGAGCCCAAGAAAATTGTTCAAGAATATGACAAATAATAGGTACACTATAAGGCTGTTTATTATGAATTTCATAAATATACCATGCATAATAAGATGGATTAAATGTTTCATGAGACAAAAGTTCCTTAAGTTCATCAATCATAAAGTTATAAACTAGAAGAATAATAATTGTTTCTCCATCTGTATTTTCATTTGGAGCACTAATGTATGGAAAATCTTTTCCATAACAATGCTTATACCAAAGATTAATATACTTTTGATAATATAGTTTCTTAATTTTATTATTCATACAATTAAGAATAGAATGACAAATTGTCTTTGATGTTAAAGTATTACGAAATTCTAAAATAGCCTTTGGATTTTCTTCTTCACACCAATTCCAAAAATACTCAATACGCTCTAAGGCACACTTAGAAAATGTAATATTATTATAGAATTCACTAAAAAGAGAATATAAAATTTCAGGTACATTAAAATTGGTACTATTCATATTCATTTTAGTTTCAATTACAATCTTACCATTTTTACGTAAAAGATCAATAAGATCGAGACGCATATTAGTATAATTAAATGTTTTACACTCATGTTGTGGATTACGAATTTCCTTAAGAATATTTATAAAATCAGGATTATTCATAATAGAAAGAATTTGTTCTGAATTAATTGGTTTAATATTTTGTTTCTGTGGAATTTGAACTAAATCAAAGAAATTCTTGATTTCTTCACATTCAGGACAAGCATCATAGTCAAAAGCAACACAAGGGATAGTACGAGACATTTTAATGAATTAATATACATTTTATATGTATGAAATATATATTAAATAAAATTTCAATTTTTATTCTTCTAGATAATTAATAACTTCATCATCCTCATCATCTTCTACATAAATCTTTAGACGTTTAAGTTCTGCAAAGAAAAATCGAAGTACAGTATCGCGTTCTTTAAGTGAATCAGGATGAGTAATATTTACAAAAGCATAATTGTCAACAAATTCTGCATTATATTCATATTCAGATAGGGCTTTTGATACGAAATCATTTAGACTTGTAATTGTATGAAAACTTTCTGGCATTAGAATACCAACATGAATTGAATCTACACTTGGAACAATTGCTACAAGAATAAGTTCTGAAATTTGTTTCTTTGGTTTAACCCCTTTCTTTGCCATTTCTTCAAGGGCCTTTGGATTTAGTGGCTTTGTTTTTGTTTCGGTTTGCATAAAATTTTTCATCCAAACTGATACATCAGATGAATTTGGATAAAGTGTTTCTTCACCGTTTGTAGCAGAAATATTTAGACATTGACATGAAAAATTACATCCATTTGAAATCATTTGTTGGGCTGTAGCCTTAAATTCTTGACCAATACTCTTAATAGATTTAGAAAAAGTAGTTTCGAAAGACATATTTATTATTTAATTAATTACTAATTTAAATAATATCTATTAAAATAAAGAAAATTCAATTTTTTTACTCTACGGCACCGTGTAGTGCCAATCTTAAGACCCCTAAGGGTCTTAAGTTTTGGGCACTCACGCTAGCGAAAATTACTTAATTTAAGGGGGGCTTAAATTTAGCACTTTACGGTACTGTTTTATTGCCAGTTATAATTATACAAAAATGCATTAAGTCGAGGGATATGTGATGTATCCTCTCCATATTGTCCCATAGAGTCAGAGTGTAGAAAAAAATATTCAATATTTCCATTATTATTGCGAACGTACCAAAAAGATCCCATTCCTCCATATCGCATAACATAATGTCCAATATTAATATTTATATTTTTGATTTCATCAGTAATATCTAATCCAACTTGTTTAGGATCATCGAACAAATATGATGGATTAATAATAGGACATTGTTTCATATGTCCTTGGTGTTTTCCACAAAATCTACAAGAATGACCTGAAGTTTTGTGAAGATGTGGATGAGAACAATTACGAACTTGACAAAATTCTAAATTTGGAAGAACATCAGAAAAATATTTTTGTAGAGATTTATATTTGTTTTCATCGCCGCATTCTACTTGCCCATGGCCGAAACAATTACATTTTCCACACTTATGACCATTGGTCACATGTGTATTGGCGTAACGACAACCATAAATTTTGCATAAAGACATTTTATTTTTATTATAAAATCTTACTAAATAAATGTATTAATATATTTTAATATTCAATTTTTATTATATTTTTATTGTATTTTAAGGGGGCTTAAATTAAGCACTTTACGGTACTGTATAATGATTATAATATATTGGTACATCATTTACATAAAATGCATCAATAATTAAATGTCCATCAATCGAATACTTTTTATACGGACCATCAAAATTACCATTTATATGAAAACATTCACATAATAAAAGACCATTTTCATACCATTCTTTATATAAATCAGATATATGCCAATTAAAATATTTTGGTTTATTTTTTTCAAAATGCATTGTTGCCCGAATATATCCAAAATAATAATAAAATGCTTTTTTATAAGATAAAAAGTACATAACATTATCATTATCATATTCATTATTTACAAAATAAAAATCATTAAAAAATCTTTTTTCAACTCTATCAACTATTTCATTTGTTATTATTGACTGTATTTTTATTATTTTAAATTTTTTTGTATAATAAGTACAATATAATGGATCTACTATTTCAAAAAGTCCCTCGTAATTATTATCATTATGGTCTATAATAATAGTTAAAATATGATCATTAATATTTGTATAAGCTATAGTATTCATAGTTATAAATTATTTATTAAGTTAATGATAAATTAGTAATAAATAAATAATTATTCAATTTTTATAAAAAATATTAAGAAAGCATTATACAATCGCCATCACTTTCATACATATATATATTAATAGAATATAAATATTCCATAAGATTAAAAATAAGATTTTTTTCTGTATTTCCATAAATTGCAATAAAATTATTCATAATCATTTGATTATTTGGAAAAAATGCTTTATTGTTTTGTCCTACAAATTTATCATACGACAAATAAATACCAATACATGGACGATTAATTATTTGTGAAATAATATTTACTGTTTGTGTAAAATGACTAGTATTTGTAATGTTAATAGGAACTTTACAGTATTTATCTTGTATACAAATGCACATATTATCTAATATAATCATATGATCAATTCCTGTTATATGATTTCCAAACATATTCATTACTTCTAGTTCATTATATACTGGATATTTAGTCTTTTTTAATTGTTTATGTACATTATTTTCAAATATAATACCATTATTGGAAGAAAACATTTTATTTAATTATAATAATATTAAATGATATTAAATAATATTATTTTCAATTTTTTTCTTTTGTCTTTATTTTATTTATTTTTATTAATAAATAAATAATAATTAAAACTGTAACAAATATAACACCTGTTAAAATTTTTATATGTCCAACAGTTTTTTCTTTTTTTTCATTATTTTTTTCTTTAATTTTTTTTTCACATATATTTGGTTCAAATAATAATATATTATTTTCAAAATAACAAGTATCATTTGGAAATTGTGCTAATAAATGAGTAAACATATTAAATGCTTCTGCAAATATATTACCAATTGGTACTCCTAAAGATGTAAATATAATTATTATAAAAAATACAACTAATAAATTAACTAGAAAATTCATCATATTTGCAAATTTAATTTCGTTATTATTTGATGATTTATTAAATTCTTCAAAGAATTTTAATAAAATTTTTCTTACCATATTAATTTTATTAATAAATACATTATTTTGTTCTTTGGAAGGAATTAGGGTGTTAATTTTTTCTATAATAATTCCATCAAAAATTAAATTAATAAATTCAGCATATCTATCTGTAAATAAAATTTTTGGGATTAAAATAGTTATAATATTTTTATTAATATTTACATCACTTTCTTTTGTAAGTATAAACAATCCCATTGTAGAACAAAAATCTAAAATTATTTTTCCGCTTGTTATTTTTACATCTTTACTTATTTTATAATTATCATTATATAAATTATTATTTTTTAATGTTTCATTATAAATATTAAATAAATTATTTATATTTATATTTAATTTTAAAAATCCATCAGTATCAAAAATATTTTTCATTTTTTTCATGTTATCATCATTAATTTTTAAACTTTCATTAAAATTATATATATTTGTAATTTTATTATCTTTTATATCTGCATAAATTGGATTGTTTAGCATTGCTATTATTAAACCAAAAGATCCACCCATAGATCCTTCCATTGATAAATTATTAGTTTCATTATTTTTATCAGTAATTTGATTATTACTTATATCTTCCATCGTATATATATATTATAAAATAAAATAAAAATAAATATGTAAATTATAAATTAGATATTAGTTTATAATATGATACATGTGGTGTTTGAAATTTTTTTTCTTCTTGCCAATTAGGATAACATCTATTTAAATATTCAATCGATTTATTGGGTATTTTTACATCTATTTGATTATATATATTACCATCTGGTAAATATAATTTAAATGGAACAGTTTTTAATGGATATATTTCATTAGAATAAATATGTTGTCCACTCCATATTTTTCTTTGTTTTGGATCTTCAAATTCATAATACCCCTTATTATCAAAATATTTGTAATAAAATAAATCAACCTGAACTGGATTATCATTAAATTTACCATAAACTATTTTATCAACAAAATTTTTTTCAAAATTATATTTATTATTAACTTTATGCATCTCTTCTATTATTTTATATACTTTTTCTTTGTCTTTATCTAAAATACCGATATCTATATCATCATCCCATGGTACAAATCCTTCATTATGTCTAAAATAACCAATTAAACTTCCTCCAATTAAAAAATAATCTATTTTATTTTTATCAAGTTCTTTTATAAAATTACCAAATAAATTAAATAATAAATAGTGAAATGAAAAGTCAATAGAATTTTTTATAATTTCTCTATTTTGACCAATATCATCTGAAAATCCATTCATTGATTTTATTCTATCTGTTTGTATTATTTCCAAATAATCAATAACTTTACTTGCAGGTTGATCTAAATTTTTTTGTCTTTCTCTACATTTTTTTAAATTTATATATGTGTTATAAAAACTAAAAGATAATCCGGATATTAATAATAATAATATGATGATTATAATTTTATATTGATGTATTTTCTTTTTAATATTTAACATATAATATTAAATATATAATTTTTAATATTATATTAATATTTTTTATAATGGGATAAATTTATATAAATGGTACTTTTCGCTAGCGCGAGTATCCAAAACTTAAGACACCTAGGGGATATTAAGTTTGGCATTCTACGGTATATTAGTGATCTATTTTAGTAATTCTATCTTTTCTACTGTCCCACCAGTTTTGTCCGTATGATATAAATAATTCATCATCTTTATTTATATTTTTAGTTGCAATAAATATCATATACACACCATTCTTATCCTCATTTATTGTATAAGATAAATTTGCATTATCATTATGTGAATACATAGATCCATATCCAAAACTTAATACATGATATTCATCCTTATATCCAAAAATATAATCTTTTAAAATACCGTCATCATAAGCAGATAATTTATCTTTTACACATGGAGATATTTCTACAATATCATTTTTTTTATAAGATCTTCCTGCAAATACACCTCTTCCTCCAATTTTAGAATTACCAATATAATTATTATTATTAAAATATTTATACTTATTTTTTAACATATTTGCAATATATGATATTATTAATAATATTAATAATAAAAATATTAGAATTATTAATAATGAATTCTTTGTAAAATTATCTATATTCATTTATATTATATATATTAGTTAACTATAAAATTATAAAAAAATTGAAAAAATACATATGTTAAATTTTATTATATTAGATAATTTAATTATATATATTTAACAATAAATATGGATATTGCTCAAGTTTATAATGTTATTGCTAATGATTTTAGTAAAACCAGATATAAAACATGGCCTGCTGTAGCAGATTTTATTGACACATTTAAAATAAATAGTATTAATGCTGATATTGGTTGTGGTAATGGTAAAAATATTTTATATAGACCTGAATTAAAATTTAAAGGTATGGATATTACACAAGAATTTGTAAAAATTTGTAATGAACGTAATTTAGATGTAGTCGAAGGAAATATTTTAAATATACCTTTTCACTCAAATTTTTTTGATAATGTCATATGTATCGCTGTTCTTCATCATTTAGAAAATAAAGAAGACAGAGTTAATGGAATTTGTGAATTATTAAGAATTACTAAATCATCTGGAATGATCATGATTTATGTTTGGGCATTTGAACAACCATCTGAATCAAAACGACAATTTAATACACAAGATGAGATGGTTTCCTTTAAAAAAAGAGATGGAACTGTTTATTATCGTTATTATCATTTATATAAACAAAAGGAATTAGAAGAAGAAATTAATTGTGCTATTTTTAAATCTAATTTAAATGTGATTATAGAATCAGGATATGAACGTGGAAATTGGTATGTTATTATAACAAAGAATTAATTAATATTTTTATTTAAATAGTTAACTAAGAATAACAGTATTTATATTATATATGTTTGACGATATTTATAATTATTGTAATTGTTATAAAAAAATAGGTAGACATGTATCATTCGAATGTTTTGATACTATTGAAAAAGCTAAACAAAATATAAGAACTAATAATGGAGAAACAAAAACTATAAAAATTTTAAAATATATGCCACACTATCTGCAATATTTTACCATAAGTAGATGTTTTAAAAATTAAGAAATATTATTAATATAATTTATCACATTTTCTTTTGATTTTTTATTAACTTTTTTATTTATATAATTATTGAAAACTAAAAAATCTTCAATAATTTCATAATCATTGTTTGTTAGATTATTCCAAAAATTAGATAAATCATCATCTGGTTCATAATAACAATAGCTTGGAAGCTTTCCGTATAGGATATTAAGAAATGTATTAACAAATTCATATTCCTCAACTGGAGTAAAATTATTAGACATGTATTCCATTTTATATATTTAATTGTATATTTATTATATAAAATTTATTATATATAATAAATTTCAATTTTTTTAATATTGGCTTAAAGATAAATATATGTTTATTTTAAATCATTTTATAAATAAAAATATATAAAAATATGTTTAATTATATATTATAATATATAAATTGATAATATATGGAAAATAGTATTAATAAATTAAAATATCTATCAAATAGTAATGAAGCTGATGAAAAGTATGTCACGAGTAAAAAAGCAATGCAAAAATTAGGTGTATCAATAGTTACACTTAGAACTTGGGCTTCTAATGGTTTAATAGAAACTATCAGAACTGGTGGCAATCATCGTCTTTATAATGTAGATAAATATCTTAAAGATTGTATGAAAAAAAATACAATACAAAAAGATGTCGAAGAGATAGATAATAATCAATCAATTTATAAATCACATTTAGAATTAAAAAAAAATAATAAAAAATCTAATACAAATAATCATAATAATAAAGAGATTGATAATAATGATAGTAATACTGATACTGATACTGATACTGATACTGATACTAGTATTATTAAATATAAAGATCAATCTAAATTAAATAATAAAAAAGAAAATATTTGTTATATTAGAATACCTTCTTTAAATGAAATTGATTATTTAAATAAACAAAAAAAATATATGGCTAAATATTACCCAAATCATCGAATAATAGAAGATATTGGATCAAGTATTAATTTAAATAGAAAAGGATTACTAGAAATTATAAATCTTCTTTTAAATAATCAACTTGAATCAATAGTTATTATGAATAAAAACATATTATGTTCTATTGGATATGATTTTTTATACAATTTATTTTCTAAATATAATTCTAAAATTATAATAGAAACAAATAAATATAAAAATACAAATGATACAATTTATGATATACAGGCAATCATAAATTATTATCAAACAAATGGGGGGGGGATTATAGGAGATGAGGAAGTTGTGAAGGGGGATATTTTAGGTTTAAAATCAAATAAATCATCAGTTATAAATGATTTATCAAATTTTAAATCAGGCGTTATATAATTTAAGCTGGCTTTCTATATTTTTATTCGAAAGATTGATAAATATTTTCATCTTTCTGTTTTTTATTTATCTCATTATAATCAATTGTATATTTAGTTGATTTACTTGATTTGCTTGATTTGCTTGATTTGCTTGATTTACTATCTGTTTCACTTTCGCTACATGATTCTGAAAAATGATTTTGTTCGTCATTTGAACATTCTGATTTATCTGATTTTTTTGAACATTTTGATTTATCAGAATTATGTGATTTATCTGATTTTTTTGAACAGTTTGATTCATCAGATCTATGTGATTTATGCGATCTGTGTGATTTATGTGATTTATGTGATCTGTGTGATTTATGTGATCTATGTGATTTATGTGATTTATGTGATTTCTTTGTAGAATCAGAACTATCAGAATAAGATGATGAATCTGTATCAGATTCAGAACATGATTCTGAATTAGATGATTCTGTATTAGATGATTCTGTGTCGCTTTCTGAACATGATTCTGAATCGGATGCAGAATCAGATTTATTTTTTTTAACACATTTATATTCATATTCATCATTACATAAAACACTAATTCTATTTAACATTAATTGAAAATTTTGGCTTGGTAATGTAGTTGTTATTTCTGGCAATGATGTAGTTATGGCATTTGTTTGATTAAAATTTCTGACCTCTAATTTATCATGTTTCTTTAAAGCTATAGTATAAGATAATGATAAAACTTTAGAATTTGTATTTGTTGATGTTAATGTTTTAAAAAGTGGTACATTATTTATGAAAAGAGCTATTTGTGATGGTTGATCAACTTGAATTATTAAATGTACTGTATATACTCCAGATAATAATATTTTAATATGATGTGTATTACATTCAAAATGTATATTTTTCATAACAGTTTTATGTTCAAATATAAATGGTTTATGTGGTAATACTATTTGTGGTAATTGACTAAAAAATGTTCCATATGCCATTGAACCTCCAAATTGTATTTGATTATCACATAATAATGATTTTATTAAGTGCATATAATTAAATTTGTTTTCTTTATTTTTAATTCTATCTAATCTTTTTTCAATATCATGTATATGATTTTCAAGTTTATTGACATTATCATATAATGAATCATCTGATGATGATGAATCCCTTCTATTTTTTTTGCTACAAGAATGATATTCTATGTGTGATTTTTTATGACTACAAGACATATATAATATAATAAATATAAAAATATATTTTTATACTAATTTATATATTTTTATATTTATTATATATATTATTTTATGATATATTTAGTAGCATGTATACTTTTTAATATTATTCTTATATTTAAAAAATATATTTTAACTATAAAAATATATAAAAATGTATAAAAATATTTTTATATAAAATTATAATATATTAAAATGGGAAGAAAACATACAGACT
>JACCDO010435904.1_pt1 | contig 11684 bp, 15 predicted proteins | sample 7446101 | NCBI WGS metagenome assembly JACCDO01 (sample SAMN15323440, study PRJNA562643) | freshwater metagenome | isolation source: river surface water | place: USA:Blue River Watershed | collected 2017-08-16 | reverse complement strand
TTATTATTTGTTTATTTTTGTAAAATAATTGTTTTTAAATTAATTTATTTTTCAGAATTCAAAAAAATTAACGTAAAAATGAATTAAATGAATATTAAATTCGAAATAATAAATATTCTATATGCGGTTAATAAATTAACCTCGTTCCCAGTTCAACCCGAAATGAAATTGTGTAATTTAACAAATAACCAACTAACAAAGTTCCCCGTTCAACCCGAAATGAAATTGTGTAATTTAACAAATAACCAACTAACAAAGTTCCCAGTTCAATCTAAAATGATAATATGTAATTTATCAAGTAATAATCTAAAAAAGTTCCCCGTTCAACCTAAAATGGAAAAATGTTTGTTAGAAGATAACCAATTAACCACTTTTCCAATTCAGCCTAAAATGAAAGAATGTAATTTAGAAAATAACAAACTAACAGAGTTCCCCGTTCAACCCGAAATGACATATTGTGATTTAAGAAATAACCAGCTAACTACTTTTCCCGTTCAACCAAAAATGACATATTGTGATTTAAGAAATAACCGACTAACACAGTTCCCAGTTCAGCCAAGATTACGAGAATGTGATTTAAGAGGTAATCTATTATCATCTCTCCCCGAATGCAATGTCGATTGAGCGATTAATTCCATTAATTTATTAAAAAAAAATGTTAATGTATATATATAAATGAGTAAAAATATATATACTGATATTATTCAAGAAAGTATATTACGACAAATAACCGATTACGATAGTTTAAAGGTGTTTTGTTCATTGAATAAATCAAATTATCATTTCTGCAAAAGAAATAAAAAACTTATTGTAAAACTTATCATAAAAATCTGTCAAATCGATTACAAAGACCCAGCCAACTTTATTTATGTAGCTAACGAAGTAAAATACGATGAAGAGAGAAGTTTGGAGGGTATTCTGAAATTGTACATGAAGTTTTTTAATGAAAAAGAAATAATCTTTATCGATAAAGGTATAACTTCTTTTCCGATGTATCCAAAAATGAAAGAATGTGATTTATCACATAATAAACTAACAGAGTTTCCCGTTCAACCTCAAATGAAACGGTGTGATTTAAAGGATAACCAATTAACCACCTTTCCTGTTCAACCCAGAATGAAAGAATGTGATTTAGAACGTAACCAATTAACTACTTTCCCAGTTCAGACAAAAATGATAAAATGTGATTTATCACATAATAAACTAACAGAGTTCTCAGTTCAACCTGAAATGACATTGTGTAATTTATCACATAATAAACTAACTACCTTCCCCATTCAGCCCAAAATGGAACACTGCTTTATAAGATATAATCAGCTAACTACTTTCCCAGTTCAACCAAAAATGTTAAATGGTGTTTTAACCGGAAACCGGTTAACTTCTTTCCCCATTCAGCTAAAAATGATACATTGCGAAATAAATAATAACGAACTAACAGAGTTCCCCGTTCAACCAAAAATGATAACATGTGATTTATCACATAATAAACTAACAGAGTTCCCCGTTCAACCTAAAATGACAAAGTGTGATTTACGAAGTAACCGATTAATCGAGTTCTCGATTCAACCAAAAATGATAAATTGCATTTTATCATACAATAAAATAACTACTTTTCCCGTTCAACCAGAAATGATAAATTGCGATTTATCACATAATAAACTAACAGAGTTCCCAGTTCAGCCTCAAATGATATATTGTAATTTAAACAATAACCGACTAACAAAGTTCGCCGTTCAGCCTATAATGGAATATTGTTACTTAAAAAAGAACCGGTTAACCACTTTTCCAGTTCAACCAAAAATGAAAGAATGTAATTTGTCGAAAAACAAATTATCCACTTTTCCCGTTCAACCACATATGAAAAGTTGCAATTTAAAAGGTAATCCATTATCTGTTTGAACGTCAAAGAATTTATAGAAGATTTAAACATTAAAGACGTGGTTATATTAAGACACGTTTTAAACGAAACTGAAACTGATGATCGCGAAAAAATAATTTCTATTTAAAATTTTTTAAAGTAGTATTTTAAATGAACACGCCAGATTGGGATACTTATTTTATGAGTATCGCCGAAATAGTTAAAACAAGAAGTAAAGATCCAAAATTACAAGTTGGAGCTGTTTTAGTAAGTTTAAAAAATAATAGAATTATAAGCACCGGGTATAATTCTTTAAAAAGCGGATTAAATGATAATATAGACTGGACAGACAGGGAATTTGTTAGAGATCTCGTAATTCACGCCGAAACAAACGCAATTCTTTATGCTGAAAGTAAATTTGAAGATTCTATACTTTATATTACACATAGTCCTTGTAAAGAATGTTTGAAACTATTAGCTGCAACAAACATTAAAATAATTATTTACAAAGATACTTACAGAGATCTCGATAAAACTATAGAACTGTGTAATTTTTTTAATATCGAATTAAAACAGTTAAACTATTAGCGCAAAGCGCCTTGCTGCGATAAATATCTTAAAAATTCATTCTTTGGCTGTCCTTCTGGGCAAATACTCGCCAATTTAATTATACTTGCATCCATTATTTTTGTTATCTCTATTTCTAAAGCTCTAACATCAACATCGCTGAGATTTTTTATTTCTTCATCAGAATATAATTCTCTTAAAGCCATTAAATATCCAAGTGCGTATGTAGAATGAAGATTTGCTATATATGGATTTGTATCTTGATCTGCTGCAGTAGACCATCTAGAAGTTTGTCTAATTAATTTTTTAATATTGGTTTTTGAATTATTTTGACAAGAACAATTTTTATATGAAAGAATTAACACCAAGACAATTGCTATAATTACTATTGCAAGCATTATTAATAATCTATAAAATTAATTTTCTTAATTTGTCTATAGATTATAACGACTAACAGATACGATAGGCTGCGATTTCTAATTTTTTTAAATGTCAGAAATAAAGAATAATTTACGTTTAATATTTAATAAAAAATTATACAAATTTATTAAATGGACCATTTGAAAGAATACATTGAACTTAATAGACAAATGCACGAGCTCAAGAAAGCTACAAAAGAATTAAAGAAGAAGACGGATGTGCTTGAAGAATCTGTTATGAAGTATATGACAGATGAAGAACTTGATTTTTTGACAATGGAAGGAGCTGAGCTTACACGTTATGAAAAGAAAATATTAAAGAAAACATCTAAAGAAGAAATGCTTTCTAATTTGTCAAAGGAACTAAAACAGGATAAGTTGAAAATCCAAAAAATTATGCAAAATACAACAAATCAAAATACTGTCACAGAACCTAAACTTAAAATTAAAATTTTGGATTAATTTGCGTTAATATTAGAAAAAAAATAGATTTTATATGTATTATAATTAATAATTCTACAATGATTAATAATAATATTTTAGCAGGTATGCTTGCATTTACAGGTGTTGCAAACTTTATTTATTTTTATTTGACGTATTATAAAGGCGAAGTGTCTAAACAATCTGTAGTTGATAATTCAACTCAGTGTTCCGAAAACGAGTCTGTTCTGTATACTAATTATTATTTTGAAGACGCATACACTGTTCCAGATCAAAATCAAAATACTAGTTCAAAGAGCGAGTTTAAGAAGTTGTTTTCGAGTCTTTAGCCATATTTCTTGCATTTACTCCAATATATGAATTGGATTGAATTTTATTAAGATCTTGCAAATCTTCGTCTAAATGGTTAAATCTATTGATTTGATAATTTCTGCCTTCACAAGATTTATCTTTTCTGCTATAAACAGGAACCAATTTGCTTTTAACACAATCTTTTAATTCATTTTGATACTTTTTAGTTTTACAATGAATACATTCACAAGGGATTCCGGCGTTACAATTTTCGCAATCCTTGCAGTTTTGTTGAAATTTATTTTCAGGACACCTTGACAATTTCCTTGTTTCGAGACGCAGTTCGCTTTCAATATCAACTTTATCTTTAGGAATACTATAAAAGGGGTGTTGCATAAATGGACTTTGATCCACATTGCAGGCTTCTGGGTTTTCTTTTACAACTTGAGTTACCCATTGGTAAGGCCCCAAAGAATCTTGTAGTTTAAGTTGATAATTACAATCATCGTAAAGAGGGCTTGTTAAAGTATATTTTGGTTCCATAGTATAATATAATTATTTAAAATTATTTAAGAAATTAATTTTAGTTAATTAGAAAATTAAATTAAGTATTAATCTAATTTTCAGCAAATTATGGATTGATTAAGCGGGTATTTACACCAACTCTTCCATTTAGGAAACCTGAATCTACACTTTCAACGCTCTTGATAGGCTGGGGGATTTCTGCGCCAGTGTTTTCAAAAACCTGGAAAGTATATTGATAAGCCTCGCAAGGTTTTCTTTCACAAGAATATTTATTATAATTGATATGATTACGCAAAACGTCTTCTTTTTCCGTATCACCGTGAGCAAGCTGTCCTTTAAACGGCATAGTTGAAAGTGGCAACTGTCCTAAATCTGTTTTAATATTACAATTTGTAAGTTTATTACCTTCTCTTCCGTCTAATAGTTCAGAATAAGAGTCTATTTTATCAGATGGGACAAACAAATAATCTTTTGTAGCAATTCCAAAAAAGTTTTTTTCTTCTTGTGCGTTAAGAAGATCTGCATAATTCGTAGTTACAAATTTGAGTTTTTTAGAATTATCTACGTTTTTAAGTTGTTCTGCACAATCATCGTAAATTGATCTATTCAAGTTTGTAGAATTAAGAGGTTGGAACTCGCTGTCATCAAAATTTGAGAAATATATGGATGCTGAACCTCTGCTTGATTTAGACATTTTATAATAAACAAAGATTTTATTTTTCACTAATTAAATACATAATTAATTTTGTTATACAATTTCGCTTTTTTTAAATTCTTCTTTATATTCGTTTATAACATTGCAAAATACAGGCACAGTTTCGTTTATTTGATCTATACTTTTAAATCCAGATGCTATTACGCTTCCACTTTGAAAAATTATAAATGTTATATTTAAACAGGTGCATTTATTATTGCAAATACAAATTCCTTCATTATTATTAGATTTGTATATAAATTTTACACCACAATATTTTTCCGAATTAAATTCTGAAATATAACCTCTTTTTAAAATACACTCGTATAATTTTTGTCTATTTATCAAAAAGTTAAAATCAAAGTGAATATTTATACAATTAATGTCCATTGTGTAATTATTTAGACACTCTTGGACAATTGTTTTTGTATAAATACTTTTTGATTTGTAATCTATTTCTAAAACAGAATTTTTATTATAGTTTTCCAGTAAAACTTGATTAATGTTAGGGTCAAAAGAATAATTAATAGTTCCTAAAATAAAATTTTGATTATTTTTTTGGTAATATACAACTGAATTTGTATAATCTATATTTAAATGTTCATTGTTATTGAATATTTTTTTCTTGTTTTTTAAAAGATCAATTTTCACTGTTCCGATAGTTTCACCTTTTAAATTTAAAACAGTTTGGGTTTTATTGTGCATATAAGTGCTTATATAAACGTTTTTAGAAGAATTAAAAAAGTAAGATTTACCAAAAATATAATAATATTTGGTTTTTTTGCATTTATAACCAATCATTTCCGAATTTCCATTTTGATCAACATAGTATATATTGTCTTCTGAATCTAAAAAAATTTCGTTATTGTCTTTAGCAACTACGATTTTTACTGTTTTATTTTCTAAATCAAGAATTCTTTTATATAGATTTTCAATTATATAATTACAATTTTCATTCAAGTCCCCCTTAACTCCTGTTAGATGAACTCCACCATTTAAAAACAATTTTGCATTTACAAAAGAACCGTTTACAAATAACCTTAGTGTAATTTGATTTCTAAACAACTTTTTATTAATTTTCTCAACCTTTTTGTTTTTCGATTTATTATACATTGTTGTAGAATATTTTCCTTTAAATATTGATTGTCCAGAGTATTCAAATTTTATACCTGATATAAAATCATCTATTTCTAAATGATTTCCGATATTGTGCAGATTTAATTTAAAATTAGGTATCTTGTTAAAATTAATAGACAGTGTTGTTGTAAAAATTTTATACTGTTGCATTTAAATTGTTATTCTTTTAAACATTTATTCATTTTTTGAATAAATTTTTCTTCGTTGAATACTGAATTTTTTTTTAAAGAAACACTTACTATTTTAGAATCTGTCCATATTAAAATTGGATCTATTTCTATTTTTAACAATTCGTTTTTTAAAAATTTCAAATCAACAAAATCTTTACAATCAAATACGAATGTTAAAATCATTTAGGTTTATTAATAATTAAAATTATTTTATTTACTGTAATTATACATAATAACAAAATGGAGACTTTAGCATTAGCCCTTTTAGTGGGTTATGCAGGTTATTATTTTAAAAATTCAAAAGAAGAATCTATAAGAAATGTAAATAACCTTGAAGATTCTATAAAACCAGACCCGATTACAAAATACGAGCAACCTGTTATGAGCAATATTTATAATTCTAATATAGCTAACGCTGCTAATCAAGAAATTTTGAATAAAGCAACCGCTTTGTATAAAGATTCTGAAAATCCTCAAATAACAGGTGTAATCCCGCCTTTGTATAACCAAGTTGGAAATGAAACTATTCTTAAAAATCTTCCAGAAGAAGACTCCAGTATAGCAGAATTTTCAAAAGAAGTTTATAGAGACAAACTTGTAAATGTAGATCCTACGACTAATCAAGTAATACCTGTTAATCCAAGTCTTTTAAATCTACCTAAAGCTCCTATATTCGCAGAGCATTTACAAAACGATCCTTTATCAGTTGAAAATTTTTCAGCGTTTGATTTAAACTCCAAGTCTAAACCCGATGATAAATTTAAACACGACAATATGACACCATTTTTTGGAGGAACTGTGAAACAAAATGTAGAAAAATTATCTATGCCTTACGTATTGGATACTTATTCTGGGAATACAAGCACGTATATTCATAAAAAAGAAACTGGACCCCTTTTTGCTCAAGAAAAACAAAATATTTATGGAACACCTGCTTTGGATTATGATTTGAACAGATTCATTCCTTCGGCGTATCGTCAAAATGAAAAACCTTTTCCTGAAGAAAGAATTGCTAAACCTATAGCCGACACTATTGACAATCCAGTTGATACTATTATTAGAGATAGACAGCCAACTATAGATACTCTTAGAGTTGATAATAAACAACAAGTTAGTTATACAGGAGTTAATGTAGAATCAGGTCAAAGAGGAGGTATCAGAGGAAACATAGGGCATACGCAAAAGAAACTTCCAGATCCAAGTTTTAAACTTGAGCCTGACAGATACATAATTACAACCGGATCTTTTTTATCTCAAAAAGCACCTGAAAATTTTGAGGAAATGAAAACAACTGTGAGACAGACTCAGACTACAGATTATTACGGAACTGTTAAAAAAACAGCCGACGGAGAATTGGTGAGATTAGGACAAGGTCTTGATAATTCAGCAATTTTAGAAACTTATGTTCAAAACACAATTAGGCAACAGCATAAACCAGATGTTGTAAGGAATATTAATACGGGCATAGATACTATAGTTTCTAACAAAGAAACTTATGATATTAAAGAACTTGAAAGAGACACTACTAATGACAATACTCTTAATTTATCAAATGTAATTAAAACAACTGTTGGAACAAAAAGCTTTGAAGACATTGCTAAAACAACTGGTAGACAAACACTTGATCCGTTTGATAATACGCGAAATTTAGATAGCATTTTGAGAGGTCTTACAAATGAAAACGATATAACAGATTATATTCCTAAAACTACTGGTAAAGAACTGATTGTTGAAAACAAGTATAAAGGAAATATTATTAAAAATTATAATGCCGCTTATACTGAAGAAAAATATGATATGAAAAACACTGTAAGACAAGATGTCAAAGTCAAAGACTATACCGGAAACGTTGATGTAGGAACAGGTCCAGAAAACAGATATCGCTATAAAAATGCAAAAATTTATAATAGAAAACAAATTCTTGTTAGTGGAGAGAGACCTGCTGGAAAAGAGTCTTCTAAAGTAGTTTCAGGAAAAGGAGTTATAGGAGAATTTAAAACCAATGCCAATTTAGACTTGAAACAAAAACAAGCATTGAGAGAACCAGATTCAATTGGCAGCAACACTGTAGATATAACAAACAACACAACAATAGGACGCGTTAGATTTAATAGATATAAAAACAAATTTATAGATAGAACTTCTGACGCTAATCTTATAAAAGACCAATTAAAAGATAATCCTTTTAATTTACTTTAAGTTAAATGAATGGCTATGAATTTAATTTACTTTAAGTTAAATGAATGGCTATGAATTTAATTTAAATTTTTGGAGACCAATCTATATACAGATAAGATGGTTCTATGTATTCGTATCTATAACCATTAGATTTTAATTCGTTTATAATATAAATTATACACGACATTTTATTATAATTAGGATTGCCTATAAGTATATTTGGAACTTCAAAAATAGTAAATGTTTGTTCCGTGTATTTATTAGTATAAATAATTCTATCTATGCATTTTTTCATTATATTTTCATATATTTTCAAATTATTTTTTGTCAATCTATTTTTCTCTTTCTGTAATAATCTTGCATTTGGTAAAGAATCCATTATATTGTATAAAAAATTGATTTTAAGTTTAAATTAATAATAATTATGACTATTTTAAATAATACTAACGAAGTTTTTGATTTTTACAAAAGCTATAAATTACTTCTAGACAAAGAATTTTATTTGAATAAAACACATGCTTATTATACATTTAAACATTCTGCTATAATTATAGCTCTCGCTAACTGCTACAGACTTGCAGATGACATACTTACTTTAAATAAATTCACTGTTAGTAAAACGCCAATAATTTTTTTAAAATTTAAAAATGCTATAACTAAATTATGGTCAAAAAACAAGGTTATAAATAATCCAACTTTTCCAGAAAAAGAGTCTAACAAAGAATTTTTAAATTGGTTTCTGGAACAATTAAAAATGGAGTTGTCTTATAAAATATATATAAATTACGAAAAATGCGAAAGTGTTGTGATGAAAAACTATTTAAAAAGTTATTCTAACATTACAAATAACACTTCTTCTATAATAGATTATCTCTTCAATATAACTTTGAAAGCGGATAATGATTTTGTTTTTTTAAATTATTTAGAATTAAATACAAATTCTATTTCGGAAGAAAGTTTAAAAAAAGAACTTGGCGATAGACTCTGGAATTGTCCAGAATATTTAATATTATCCGGTGATTTTGAAAATTTTCCTCTGAAAAATTTACATTTAGAAAACTATATTCAAAAATCAAAAGGTGATTTGAATAATTACATTTACGACTGTTCTTCTATAATTTACAAAGACGGAAGCGTATTGTTCAATACAGAATACGATAATTGGTATTTGCACAAAACAGGAAAAGATTCAGGGATTATCAAAATAGATTATATAAATGGCGCTTTGAAAAATAGTAATATTTATAACGATGTTGAAATCATATTTTATAACAGAAAGTTTATTATTTAATTAAATCGTTTGAACATTCGTTTTAATTAAAAACGTAATTTATTTAAAGAATATAAAATCAAGGGTTATGAACGAAAAAGCAAAAAAGGTGCAAACTGTAAGGCAAGATATAAAAAGAAAAAGGCTGGTTCTTGACGAATCAAAATCTAATTTTGGTATTTTTGAATGTCTGAAGCTTTTGAAAAAAAATAAAGATACTTCAGAAATTAAAGGATACCCTTTGAAAGCTATTTCTTCCGAACTTCCTTTAAATATAGGATTGAAAGTTTTGCCAGTAGAAACTGGGTATTCAAAATCTGAACATCCAGCAAATTTGGAAATCAATACTTTGAAGATTATTACAGACGAACTTGTCAATAAAAATATAACTCCAAATATTATTAATTACATTGGTTCTATGAAAGTTGATAATAGATCAACTGCTCTAAAATTTTTGAATATGAATAAACTGACAAATAAAAGATTAATACATAGCAGATCTTATATTTTGATGTCAGAATTTGCAGAAGGAGGCTCTTTGAGCAGCTGGCTTTATGATAATTATGAAAATAAAAAAGAAATTTCAAAAGAAACTTGGAAAGGAATCGCTTTTCAAATAATTTATACAATATCAGTTTTGCAACATTATTTTAAAATGATGCATAACGACCTTCATTATGGAAATATTTTGGTAGATACAGATTATAATAAAGATATTGGTTATTTTGTTTTTGAATATAAGGATAAAAAATATTATGTTAAAAATCCAGGGTTCATTCCAAAAATTTGGGACTTTGAATTCGCTATGTCTTATTCTAATAAGAATGAAAACTTATTTAGAAATAGACTGATTGTCAAAGATTATGTAAAATATGATTATAAAAAATGCATATCAAAAGAGCTTTCTACAGATTCTAAAATTAAAAGCATGGAAGACATAGCTTATAATTACAATAAAATATTTGATTTACATTATTTCCTAAATTCTCTATTGGATTTAGACATTCCAGAAGATCTTGAAAATTTTATTAGAAAAATTTATCCAAAAGATGTTTTGACTGACACTTCTAATACAACCACAAGAAGCGTTTCAAGTATAAGCGATAGCGACAGCAGCGATAGCGATAGCGATAGCGATAGCGATAGCGATAACAGCAGCGATAGCGATAGCGATAACAGCAGCGATAGCGATAACAGCAGCGATAGCGATAACAGCAGCGATAACAGCAGCGATAACAGCAGCGGTAGAGACAGCGAATCAGACAGCAGCAGCGATAACAGCAGCGATAGCGAAAATAAACAATATACTAAAATAGGGAGATTAAAGAATAATGTATATTCTGTATTTGATTTACCAATTCCTTCAGATGTTTTGGGTCTTGAATATTTTAAAGATTTACAAAATATCCCCGAAGATTTTGATAAAAACAATGCTATTTATTTTAAATACGCTTAAATATGTAAAACAATTTAAAAACTTATAGTAATTAAAAGCAATGAAGCTTGTAAGTCAAATTAATATTTTTAATGCTATTTTGGATCAATTTTTTGTATTTTTGGAAGAAGATTTTGAAGAATTTAGATCAGATATTTATTTATCAAAAGCAGGTATAGACATTTTAAGAAGAAGCAATCCTAAATTAGCACTAGAACAATTCATGAATTTTGTAAAACCTTACAAGGAGAAAATTTTTGAATGCGATGAGGATTTCTTTGTCAATTTTGAAACAAATTTAAAAGGTGATTTAACACAAGACGATTTTTTATTCGGATCTAAATTAAAATCTATGTGGATGACTAAAGAACCAAGCGTAGAAACAAAGGCTAAAATTTTTTATTATTTTCAAAAATTGATTAAATGTGGTGAAAAATGCGGATACAATTGATTATATTTTTTAAAAAAATAATAATGTTTTTTTAAAAATTTATTCAAGCATTTTTTTTCTTAATTTTTCCATTTTCTTTTCCGCAGCTTTCATTTCTTTTCTAATTTTCTCTATTCTTTTACCCATTTTTGCCTTTTTACCGCTACGTTTTTTAGAAGCTCGTTTTTTAGACGCTTTTTTAGAAGCTCGTTTTTTAGACGCTTTTTTAGAAGCTCGTTTTTTAGACGCTTTTTTAGAAGCTCGTTTTT
>JACCDO010663175.1_pt1 | contig 11686 bp, 6 predicted proteins | sample 7446101 | NCBI WGS metagenome assembly JACCDO01 (sample SAMN15323440, study PRJNA562643) | freshwater metagenome | isolation source: river surface water | place: USA:Blue River Watershed | collected 2017-08-16 | reverse complement strand
TCTGTGACACATCAAGTGTTGTTGTTGCTGGAATTGCAACTGCATCTGGGTCAACTGTCTCAGCGAGAGTTGCTCCAGCGATTGTTGTATCCGCAATGTCGTTGTAGAACTGGAAGCGGATAGATGAACCATCGTGTGTTGGGTTTCCAACCTTCTTGTCCGCAATTGCGCGGAACTGAGGTGTTGTGCGTAGGTTAAGTTCGATTAACTTATCATACGCCATTGTTACGAGATTGGAACCTACACCCGAGGTTGTGGTGCTAAAGACGTCTGCCATTGGCTTAGTCCCCTTTCGGTTAGGTTATGCGACTTAGAGATTGCCGCTTAGGATTGAAATAATTTCGTCCTCTGATGTGGCATTCGCAATGCGATTTTCCAAATCGTTGGACGCAACAGGTGACTCTGCATCAGTTAGCACATTGTTCATCTTTTGAATAGCAGAAATATCTTGTTGGCTTAGACTTGGCTTTTCTGAGATTTCAATTCCGAAAATATCGGCGTTATTCTCTAGCCAGCCTGTTATTGCATCTTCAGATGCTTCAAGGTCTGCAGGAACGAATGCGGCAACCTTTGGGTTGACACCTTTGGACGAAAATACGTCCTTTAGAATCCGCTCTCTTTGGGACTTACTTAGTTCTCCTAAGTTACTTTCTAGTTCTTTTGTACGACGCTGTTCAGCCTTTAGAGCCTTGCGTAGTTTCTTAACTAGGTCAGTATCTGATTCATATGATGGTGGAGCAAAGTCCAAGTCATCATCGTCTTCGTCGTCCCATGTGATGTTTTCGCGGTTGTTGCTCATAGCAACTTCTCCCTTGTTAGTAGTTAGTCGCACACCTCAACAACAGTCGGGGAACTGTCATTGGCTTGTGCTATCGGTCTTATACGCCTCCTGGGGCCGATGGGTCCAGGTAGGGATTCTTATATCATTCCTGCTGTTGATTGACGGTTGTAAGCCGTGGAGCGTCCTGCTCCTGCTTGGAATGCATTTACTGCTAGTTCAGTAAGTTTCTTCTTGCGCTGTTGTGATGCAAGTCCTTGACCAGTAAACTGCTCTTGCTCTAGTTGGGTCTGGATTGCTTGCTTCATCTCAGCCTGTTGTTCCTTGTTAAGGATTGTTCCACGTGGCTGCTCATACATAGTTGCCAAGTTGTACTCTGGCATCAATGTCTCAGCAATTCTTTCATATCCAGCAGCAGCGATTGCGGCTGAGTTACCCACGCCAGCATACTGAGCAGAGATGTTCTTAATGCGGTTTGGATTAAATGTAATACCGTACTCTGCGCGTTGTAGGCTAGCCTGTGCAAAGTCTGCAGCAGTCAAGTTAGCCTCAAGTTGCTGCTTACCAATTGTTGGGTCTAGGAAGAAGTCTGCAAGGTCTTGTGCTCCTGAGATGTAGCCCAACTTCTGCAATCCTGCTACATAGGTAGGGTCTGCTTCTGTGGTCTTGAGTCGAGCAGCCTGTAGGCGTGGCTCTAGGTCAGTTGCACTAACATTGTTCTGCACGTACTTCTTGAGAGAATCATATGAGTAGAACTTATCGCTGAACCCGTATGACTTAACCAATTTCTCGGTAGTCAAAGCGAAGTTCATGAGTTCCTTAGGAGACTTCATCTCAGCACCAGTAAGTCCTTCACCTAGTGAGGTGTACTTAGCGTAGAATGGAGAGGTTAGTTTTACTCCTGCTTTTGTGGTAAATTCTTTGAAATTATAGAGTGTCTTAATTGCATTCTCTTGGGTCATGCCGTCATCAATAACAGACTGTACAAAGTTAAGTGATGCCTCGGCTACATCTGCTGGCATACCAGTCTCAAGGAGTGCTTGTAGCAAAATCTCTCTTGCTGTAGTTGGGGTATTTTTAGTAGGTGTTACAGCGTTGATAGGATTCCAAGGAATGTTAATTCCTGCTGCCGCAAATACGTCTGATGCTTCTTTGCCTGCTGTATTCACAGCAGCAATACTGGCATTGGTCTCAGAAATTATACGAGCATTATCTCTTTGAGCCTGTGCAACAATTTGCGCAGCAGAAGGGGCAACATAGACGCTAGTGTTAAGCGGATTACCTGCACCATATGTAAAGTTACCAGTTGCTACTGTAGGTGCTGGAGGAATAAAGGATTGCTGAGCGGTAAAGGTGTCTTTAGCGATAGCAATGTTTTCAGGTGTAGGATTGCTTTTAGCGTTCTGTAGTGCCCAGTTAACTGCTGCTTGAACTACACCTTGAGCGTTGGAAGCCTCTTCTGCTTCTCGGAAACTACGTGCCATTATCTAAGACCGTCCTTAAATGCTTGTGCTAGTTCCATAGCCTTGCTTCTTCCATAGTTGCTTGTCTGTGCTTCTGACTGCTTGAGCGCCCATGCTTCTAGTTCGTTGGCATTCATAGAGCGGAATCCACCCTTGCCATCGCTATAGTTAATCATTTCCTTAACACGTGGCTCTGTGATGTCCCAGTTTGTGTCGAGGTATCCATTAACAGCCTGTAGTGCAGGAGCGACATAGGTCTTAATATCCTGACCTTCTGCAAGGCTTTCTCTCATGCTTGGGTAGAACTTAGCAGCAGTTGTACGGATACCTTGTACAAATGAATCCATCTTCTGCTTAGCCATCTCAGCATCACCAGTTCCGATGATGTTTGCAGCAAACTCTGCTATCTCATCTGTAGGTGGTACTGGAAGAAGGTTATCCTTGTAGGCTCTCTGGATACCCTTGATAATCGTGATAGCCTGACCTGCTTCTTCCTTACCTGTAATCTTAAAGTTATCCTTAAGGAATCCTGCAAGGAATTCATTCTGCTCTGTAGCGGTAAATCCTTCTCCAGATGTGACTGCTGTTTTCTTAGATGAAGACTTTGATGTACCAGAACCAGTCGTATTAGTTGTAGTAGTTGTGGTAGCCAACTGACTTTTAGCCTCTGCGTTGAAGTCAGCCATGAATGAATTTACAAGTTTCTGAGAAGGCATCTTGTTATAGGCGGCAAAGTAAGCCTTGCTTAACTTACTGGCTGCATCTGTAGCATCTAGCAACTGTAGCGCTGATGTGATGTCCTTTGAGAAGGTAGGACCACCTGCTCCAGTGCCATATGGGCTTTGAAGTTTATTATCAAGCCATGTAAGCCAGTCAGTACCAGCAAGGTATCCACCCTGATATACTTCCTTGATAGCAGTATAATCTTCTGGGTCAAACTGAGTAAGTGGACCAGTTCCTTTTGACATACCAGCAGCGCGCACACCAGCAATAAGATACTGAAAATCGCTCATACCCTTACTACCTCTTGGGTTAGTATAAGAGTTCTTTAGTGCGTCAAATTCTTTTGCAGCAGTAGCAACAAAGTTCTGTGGGTTCATAGCAAATGCTTGGAAGTATACGCTGGTGTCATCACGTATGATGTCGGCAGACCTCTTCTTTGCGTCAGATTGAGCCTGACCTGTTGCTGGTCCTTGTGTTAGTCCCACTTTATGCTCCTTGCTTAGTTAGCAGATTAGCGAATACCGAGTAGTACATACGCGAGAACTGTGGGTTCTGTAGCATGAGTTGATTCGCCAATGTTGTTAATTCTTTTCTATATTGACTGTTAAGCCAGTAAGTGCTTCCCAAGTCTGGTGTTACAGTGTTGCGATTTGTCTGCAGTGATGAGATAGCGTATGAATACGCATCATAGAACTGCTTAGCCTCTTTGTAAACAGGTGACTGCTGGAATGCTGGCTCATTGAGCGCTCTACCAATAGCCTCAGCACGTGCTTCCTGACGTCCTGTGAGAACAGTTGAGACTGGCTTTGAACCATAACGCTTGTTAAGTTCAATAACCTTTTGGGTGTACCAAATATCTGAGTGACCCAGGGTAGCCTGTTCATCTGCAATCTGAGATAGTTCCATGTTGTAAACTAGGTCTTCTGCCGCTGCTGCTAGTTTCTCGGCACCTAACTTTTCACGACGACCAGTTGCAACCTGCCACTTGTAGTATGACATAGCCGCTTCTCCGCCAGGGAAGAAGTAAGGAACAATGTCAGCATCTCTTGTAGCGTACTTAGATGCGATGTTAGGGTTCTGATTCAAGAATGCCCATGCATCTTCTGTACCAGTAACAGACTTGGTAGAACCACTAAGGATAACAAGAAGGTTCTTCATGCCAAATCTATCAGAGAACTCCTTGATTGCTGCACCATAGTCGCCTGAGTTGTTCTTTGAGATGTCGTCCCAATACTTGTACAACTGTGTCATAGCGATGAAGTTATACTTGTTGTTGTCAGATTTGATGCTTGCCATGATTTCCTGTGAAGGTGTGGCAGGTGCAATGTTCTGGAATAGAGCACCGAAGAACGATGTCCATCTAGACATTGACTGAGCATCCTCGAACAACTTATTACGCTGTGTGTCGTCAGCAAAAGGGTTATCCCCATAGTCACTTGTAGATGCCAAGTAACCAGCCCAATCTTTAACGTTTCTTTCAACCAATCCTGAGTTGTTCATAAGAAGCAGGAATGACTTGTTTAACCATGAAGGTATAAACATATCGGCAACATCTGTAGGCTCACCGAATGGGAAGATAATATCTCTTGCAATATCCCATCCTGGACCAAATGCATGTGACTTACCTGATGCAGCGTATAAACCACCAACTACAGGACCAACTCCTGGAATACCAGGGTTGACAGAACCAAATGCTAGGTTAAGGGACTGCACTGGCGCTGTTAACTGTAGTGCATCCTTAGCATTCATGTTCTGACCAGCAAATGCTGCGAATAGTCCGCCTACCAATGGATAGCGGAAGCGTAGAGTTCCGAACTCATCCTTGTAAAAGAAACCTTCATTTTCGTTGTACTTGGTATCTGTAATATCGTAGATAGCAGATGTACCTGGCTTGGTGAGCGCATCATACGCCTTAGCAAACTTGTAAATCTGCTTAGGGTTTTCTTTAATACCGAGTTGAGACCACTTCTTGATAGTGTTGAAGTGTGCCTGAATGAACGGGAAGAACAAACGCATACGGCTTGCTGTATCTAGTTGCTTAGATGCATCATAGAACAAGTCGCGTGTATACTGACCAGCCATGCGAGATGCTGTAGTGTGTACCACATCATAAGTCATGCTAGAACGGATGTTAGGGTTCTTCTCGCGGCGCATAATCTCTTGCTTGATAATCTTAAGAGTTTGATGCTTCTTGCCGATAAAGCGGTCAGGACCACCATTCTTGCCCTTGACTCTGATAGGAGCAAGAGTCTCAACTGCTGACTTCTGCAACTTCTTGAGGTCGTTAAGATTCATAGCAGGTGCATAGCGACCTACATGGTCCCAATAAGACATGCGATATTCAGGTGAGAAGTTAACTAGATTTTCTACCTTAGCAGCCAAAGTAAAGAACTCATCTACGAATCGTGAGATGATATTCTTAGGGTCATCCATCCACGCTTTGGTGTCTGAGAAGATTGCCTGTGCTCCTGGCATATCATCTGCAGGAAAGTGCTTCTGTAACTGAGAGATAAACTTCTTCTCTGCTTCAATAGCATTTTCTACAGATGCAGCACCCTTGAATCTAGGAATCTTGATAACTACACCATTAGGTAGTTCTACGGAGCCTACAGCAAGCATCTGCTGGATGTAGATACCCTTTTGACCTGTACCTGTAAGTGAGTTAAGCGCTGTTCTGTATGAAGCAGATGATTCTGGGTCAAAGAGCCAGTTACGAATACCGACCTTGTTGAGGTTCTCAGGTGAATATCCAAGTTCTGGGTTCTTCAAGAAGATAGCGTCAAAGTCTGAACCCTTGATACCGTTCTTTGTGGTAACAGATGCGTTGTAAATGTCTTGTAGTACGTTGGTACGTACCTCACCCTTGATTGTAATTGGTCGATTAAGGATAAGGTCGTCAAGTAATTGACGTTCTTGAATAGGGCTATTGGCTCTTGCAACCAATGGCATCAAGTCATCTGTGTTAAAACGAGCAATTGTGGTAGCAAAACCTTTATGGAAGTTAGGGTCATTGGAGCCTACAACCTTGTAAATCTTACCAATCATACGGGTTCTAGCATCAGCAGAACGCCAGTCTCCAGCAGAGATGCTGCGTGACATGAACTGAAGGTGCTCTTCTACTGCTTCAGAGAATAACGCTTTACCTGTTTCGTCATCTGAACCCTTAAAGAAGTTACCCATCATGTCCTGCTCATACTTAGCAGCAGAGTGTGATAGCCACTTCTGTAGTGCTTTACCTTGTGGGTTAGCAAGAATCATGGCCATATAAGCAAATGGATGGTTAAGCAGAGTCTCATGTCCAGATAGATACTGGCGGAACTGCATTTCACCTACGTTACGAAGGATGTAAGATACACGACCAGCCAACTGTGCTGTACGCCATGTCTCACCAAGAAGGGTATTGAACTCTTCTAAGGCAGCACGTGAGCCTGCAAGTTTTTTTGTTTCATCAAATCGCTTGATGTTCTTAATCAAAGCAACTGTATCAGGGAAAGCAATAACGTCATCTAGGAACTGATGAACGTATGCTGCACCTTCCATGACGGCCATCTTGCCATTCTGAATCATAACCCCAGCCTGCTGATTCTCTGCAAGTTGCTTAACTACATACTGGCTGATAAGGTCTTTATCCTTACCTGCTACCTTAAAGTTAGTTTCTACAAACTTGATGAGTTCAGGGTTTCCAGGTGCATAGTGGTCAATGATAATCTTATGTGCGTTCTTAAAAGCATCGTGAATAATCTTGCTTCGAACAGCATTAAGGTTACGTGTACTGGTAGCAGTTGCGGCAACCAACTTGTCGATAACATCATCTACGAAGTTATCTAGTTCCTTGGTATTCTTGAACATACCATCAGCACCTAGTGCTGCTGTAAACCATATACGAGTGTTGGTTGTAAGAGTATCTAGGTTGTCAAGTGGGCTAATCTTGGAACGAGTAGATTGCTTACGCAGTGCTCTTTCCATCTTTTCAACTGTGCTAAGCATCTTAGGGCTGATAGGCATAGCAGTTTTAATGATAGGAATCTTTGTTCCTGCTACACTCTCTGCGCGCAAAGCCATGCTACGGGCTAGTTGTGGGTCTGCTATAGGGTCTGCTAGGTGCTCACGGAGCACACGGAGAACACCTTCTGGTGTCTCTTCTGCAGCCAACTTAGCAGCAATTTCAATATCAATCTTGTAGTTAAATAAGCGGGAGATGCGTGATGTGCTCTTCTGCTTGGCTACAATGTCTGCAACTACAGCAAAACGCTTTCCTAAAAGCCATTCGTTGACGCTGGATAGGTCTTTAGTAAGCGGACCACCAACTCCATCAACAAGTCCAGCCTCTGCGCGTAGGTATTCCTTGAAGAAGTTCTTTTCACCAATCTGCATCTCAAGGTTCATGAGATTGCCTAGGCGAATGTTCTCTGGATTGTTAAGAATATCCTGTGCTAACTGACTATCTCTAGCAACGTAATCACGAAGAATTTGGATTTCATTAACCTTTGAATCAAGTGATTGCTTCTCTGCTAGCGCTGCAGCACGTGCCGCTTCTGCCTTTGTAAGGGTTTCACGTGCTTCTTTGACTACTGAAAGAGCATCTGGTGACATACCAGGCATAGTGCTTTCAGCAAAAAACTTGCTTATCTCTGCTTCTTTAGCAGCAACAGCCTTGGCATTAACGATTGCAATGCCACCAACTGAGCCATGGATAGAACGAATATTAGAGAATGCATCTGCCTTCCAGATACCTTCAATGGCATCTGTGAACAAAGCAGCAGCGTGTGGGTTCTTTACGCGGCCTATCATGTTTGCTAGGGTAATAGTGCGCTCACCTGAAAGCAAATCATCCATGAAATCGCTTCCGTTTACTGGACGCAATGCTTCTCTAGTGTTTACAGGAATTGTAGTATCATTGATAAGAGCAGTCACACGCTCATGTAAAGCAGCACGTAACTTGGCTTCTTTGGCTAGTTCTGCCTTTGTAAGTTGACCAGGGGTAGCAGAAAGGTCTACAACGTTCAACTTCTTCTTGGTAGCAGATACTAAGAACTCTGTATTTTCGATTGCTCCTACAGTAAACTTGCCAGATTCAGGGATTTCATCAACTACAAACGCCCCAGGGAAGGCTTTACCTGTGTTAGCGAAGTCTGCAGATAACTTAGATAGGGTCTCAATTGTGTCATTCTGCTTGTTAGAAACGATGGTTTCTGAGAGGAATTTAACGACATTATTACCACTTAATGTAGGTGATGTCTTGCTTGCTGCCTCTGCTACAGACTTAAAAATTTTCTCTGTATGGATATTAACTAAATCGTTAGTTTCTTTCTGTGCCTGAACGAATGCATTATCCGTATTCATGTAATGATTGTCAAGTTCGCGCTTGATGTTGCCTAGTTCATCTTTGCGAGCCTTCATAAGTTGACGCTGTTGCTCAGGAAACTCCTTGATATTAGCAATTGCGTTGTTTAACTTCTTCTCTTCCTGTGCAATAGCGCGAAGTTCTGCTAGTTCGCGACCTTTCTTGCTCACTCCAAGAGGCTTATTAAATCCAAGTGTAGGAACCTTGAGCGCACCTTTGCCTACTGTTGTTGCTCCAAGGCTTAAATATGTTGTTGGGTCTAGTGCTACGTTGAATGTAGCGTCAATAATACCTGATGCAACTTTGTATAAATCTGAGTTAGGGTCAGAACCCATGCCTGATAGTGCTGCACGGCCAATGGTAAATGACTTGCCATTGATACGACCAAACTCCTGCATAGCCTTAGCCTGAGACTTGCCTACGCGTGATTCTGGGCTAATAAAGAATCCAGAGCCAGTGCTTACTCCACCGCCATCTACAACATCTCTGACTAAAGCGCCAAATGCAGTTGTCTTACCAGTAACCATTGTTGCTGGACTTAAGTCTTGCGCGAACTGTTGAATACCAATCTCGCCACGTCCAAGTGCTACAGCATCACGTACTGCAGTAGTAAGGTAATCATATGGGCTACGTAGAGCAGCAAATCCTACACGTGTTGCTCCCTTTAACCCACCATAGGCTGCATCACGTGCTTTTTCAAAAAGATTCTTGTCGTTACCAAATGTAGAAGGAAGTTTCTTGACTACAGTTGCTGCGCGAATAGCAGATTCAATACCATCAAGAGAGGCTACCTTATCGATTCCTGGTGTATCTGCATTTGCACCAGCCTTAACCAGACCTATTACGACTTCCTTGCTCAGATGTGGATACTTTTTGATGATTGAATCAAAGTTAGTGTGCTGACTTCCATCAAGGGTTGCAATCTGTTGATTTATGAGACGCTTCAACATGTCACTGTCTGTATTAGAAAACAGGTTTCGTGCTTTCTTACTTTGTGAAGATGTGGGCTCGTAAATACCTAGATTGATATCAGCCATTAAACTAGACCAGTCAACCCTTCTTCGTTATACGCTTCAACAAGTCGGCGTATTTCTGGTGTTGGGTATGCAAGATACATAGCACGAACTAGCAAAGAGCCAGCATCTGGAGTATCCATAGTCATATCTAAAGCGTCTTCGCCACGACCAGGTGTGTTACCGCCAGCACCATCAGTAAGCGGTGTAGAAGGATTTCCAGGTGCAAAGGCATTCTGTACGTTGTACTTTGGTGTAATATCTGCGCTTACAGCGCTTGCTGTCTGAGCCGTTTTAATCCCCTTGGTTATCTCACCAGTTTCAGAACGTTCAGAATATGTTCCACCTGCAGCGTTTTGTAGTTTTGCTTCACGTTGAATCTTCTGTGTGCGCTGACTAAGATTTTTATCTATACGTTTGGCTCCTGCGCCAACTCCTGATACTTGCTCTATCATTTTAATCCTCGTCCTCGTCCATGTATTTTGCTACATCTACATCTGTTGGAAGTTTCCAATTTACCCAATCAGGGTATGAATCTTTATCAATGATAAGCGCAAGTGCTACGTCATGCTTAAAACCTGCTCTTACCAATGATGTGTAATATTCGTTAAGCCAAATACAGTACATTTCCAAACGATTGTATTCGTTGGTATCTACTGTTTCTACTTTTCTTTTGCGAGCAGTCACTTTACGCTCCTAAGCCAGCCAGAAGTCCTTGTAAGTCTTGTGGTACTTGTGGAGCGGTTCCACCGGCAGCGGGTCCAGGAGCGGCTGGGGATGGGGGCGCCTGCTCAACTGGGGCTGGTAGACCCGGTGGAACCATCTCTTGCTGCGCTGGTTGTTCAGGCGCGGCTGGCGGCGTAAACACTGCCATCGCAGCGTTCTCTATGCTATCCCCATTGCTGCGACGTTGAATAACGTCTGCAATATTACGAATAAGAACAGAAGGGTCTTGTCCTTGTGTAGCCATCGCAGGTATTGCCTGCGCTGTTGCTGTGATAGCAGCAGTAAGGTTATCGCGCATCTTTTCGATTTCAATACGTTGTTCTTCAAGAGATACGTTTACACCCCAAGGAAGTTCACGACGAATAAAGTCTTTCGAAATTAAGTCTGCTCCTAATGCTTGCAGAGAGAAGATGAGAGCACGTGAAGGGTCTAATCCTGCCATCAAGCCATAGCGAACCTCAATTGAGGTGTCACCTTTAATGTCCTTGCTTGGCATGTACTTTAACTCGTACGGCGTACCTTGTGCTACACCTCTTACGCTCTTGCGTACATCAAAAAGCGCCTCGTCCATTTCGAAACAAGCCTTGAGTACATCTTCGAGTGTCTCAGCAAGGATGGTTTGCCCAGCCTTAATCTGAGAGTCGAATGCACCAAGTAGCGCTTGGACACCTTGACCAGTAATGATACTTGCGTCAATGTTTCCAGTTCTACCTTCAGGATATCGAGCACCAAGTCGTAATTCAGATTGGAGGGCTGATTGCTCCTGAAAAGCAGCAGCGGGAATGTCAATTCTGACACGCCCGACACCTTGTGGATTTGTGGTTCTGATAATCGCATCAGGACCCATAGGTAAGTCGATAATATCGTTTGGCACAACGATTGGTGCTTGGATTGCTTTTTCCGCTGCTTCCATAGCAAGGTTAGCAAAACGAGCACGTGCCATCTGTACATAGATGACATCATCAAACTGACCACGTGCATCCTCATCAACACCTGGACGACGTGCAATAAACACGGTCATCTTCTTGATAAGGTTCTTAGCAGTGTTCAAAACTAGGTTATTACGTGAAGGTACATAGAGCACAGTCACGTGCTTATCCATGTACTTGACTACTTCAACTTCGGTGTTAAGATTCTGGTTGCGACCAAGTTGACCAATCAAAGCATTTTCATACTCTGGGTATTCAATCATCAACTGAGAGAGGGTCTTCATATAACGCTTGGTGTAGGAAACGCAACGACCAAAGCGGTCAAACTCAGGATATGAACCAATTGGGTCTTCGACACGGATACGTGGCAACTGGTCATCAAAGTCTGGCTCTACATGGATAGGCAAGAATCCATAGGTGAAGTACCAGTCAGCACCCCAGTACATCTGTGACTGCAAACGTGAGTTATAGACGTAGTTGTTAGCAATCATGCCACGCTTATCTGCAAACTTACGTGGCTCATCTTTGGAGATATTGGTTGTTGTGCAGTTAAATGATGGCAGTGGGGCGAGTACTTCTGCAAGGTCACGGGCAGCAATATCAATAAAGTTTGCAACCATTGAGTGAGGCATTCCCTCAGGGAATAGTTCTGGTGCAATGCTGGATAAGTTTCCTTTGCGAACTGCTAGGATATTCTCCATGCGAGCATC
>JACCDO010573280.1_pt1 | contig 11686 bp, 10 predicted proteins | sample 7446101 | NCBI WGS metagenome assembly JACCDO01 (sample SAMN15323440, study PRJNA562643) | freshwater metagenome | isolation source: river surface water | place: USA:Blue River Watershed | collected 2017-08-16 | reverse complement strand
TAAAGAATTAGATGACTTTAAACTTTTTATAGTAGCAAATGAAAAGAACAAAGAAAATATATATACAAATGAAATTCCCAAAGATATATCACAATCCAATATATTAGAAAAGTTAATAGAATATGTGTTATAATTGAGTAAAAATATTGAAAAAATAAATTTTAATATACTTATAATATACAATGGATATATCGGATAGTTCAGAAAAGATAATTCATGTTTTTACCGATGGTTCTTTAGTTAGAAAAGATGGTAACATTTATTGTGGGTATGGGATATATTTTCCAAATGGAGAATATAAATCAATAAGTAGAAAATTTACTCATGAACCAATAACAAATAATAGAGCAGAATTGTATGCGATATTAAAAACAATAATAATAGCAAATATAATAAATTTAAACAGATTGAAAGAAAACAAAACACCAATTCAAAAAGTAAATATATATTCAGATTCAGAATATAGTGTAAAAACATTTAATGAATGGTTACCCAAATGGTTAAAATCTGGAAAAAAATATTTAAATCCAGATATAATAGATGAAATTCAAGACCATTTGTCCAATGCAGATTTCAAAGTAAAATTAATTCATGTGAGAGCACATACTGGTAAAAATGACCCTGTTTCTAAAGCTAATAATGTAGTAGACGAATTAGCAAAAAAGGGTGCTTTTAGAAAAAAATAGTTATCATGGTGAAAAAAGAGTTTAATAATTTTTATTTTTTAAGATTTATTTATCGTGGCTGGGATTTTTGTCTTTGACTGCAAACACAATAAATAAATCAGCAATAATTCCAAAAATAATAAGAATAATACTAGAGTAAAAGGAAATATCATTAGATAATAAAGAAAGAAAAGCTGAAAGAAATATTATTCCAAAAGATATTACCAATACATAAAAATAACGTGAACCAACAAATGGGGGTTGATTTGCCATATCATTTAAATCAGTTTGTATAATACTTAAACTCACAGTCATAATAATTGATAATAAAATTAGGAAAACGGTTATTGTTGAATTTTTTTGAGAATCATCATCGATAAACGGCATAACTTTATAATATATAATATATAATATATTGTTATATAAAAAATAATCCAAATAATCAAATTTAATAAAAATTATTATTTTCCAAGTCCAATATATGTAGCATTAATTACAATAAAAATCAAACTAGCACAAGAACAAATAACATTAGCATTAGTATTGGGCGATGCCATACCAGAACCAGCACAACAAGCAACAGTAACAGAAGCTAAAGACCACCAACCCATATTTTTCCAAAAACTTTTTTCATCAGTTTTTTTCAAATTTTTAAAATAATATACTACCATTAAAATAGCAATACATACCATATATCCAATTATTAACCATTTAACAACTTCAGTCTCCATTTTAATATAATATTACCTATATATTAAAAATACTAAAAAAATATTTAATTAAATTTTCTGAAAAAAATATACATTAGTAATCAATCCAAGAATAGACATGATTATAATAATTTTAGATGTTAAATCTTCACAATGTTTTTTATTTTCATCTATATATGTTGAAGACATTATATATATAATAATCAAAATCAAAACACTCCATAGAATTAATTGTGGAGAAGAAGCTAGAAAATTACCATTTTTAAGCTTTGAAAAAGAAAACCAAACAATAAATAAAACAGTAACAAAAAAATAAATAAAAACAGATAATTTAGCATATTTAAATAATAAAGAATTATTAGTTCCTGTATCTACAGCGGTTGCATTAGTAACTGTAAGTATTGGAGAAGATTCAGACTCTGACATGTGATAATGTAATAATATAATAATTATATATAATATTTTTAATAAAAATTATATTGAAAAATAAAATATACCATTTGTAGATAATCCAATAGCACAAAGTACAGATGAAAATAATAAAATTTGATTTGTAGTAGTACCAATATGTATACTAGAATAAATACCAGCACTAAAAATTATCATCATTAATACAAACAAAGAATTTTTTTTAATAATATCATTTTTTTCCATACCATTTGTTTTATTTTTATTAAAATAAACAATTACTAAAATTGTTATAGAAATGTAAAGTAACATTATACCAATACAAATAGTTAAATCTAAAGAGGATGGTCCTCCTCCAATTTGATAATCCTGATTATTCTGATAATCCTGATTATAATTTTCATTTTGAAAAATTTCAATATTTTTATAATCATTTAATGTTAAAAATTGATTTCCAGTTAAATAATCCATAAATATCTATATATTAAGAATTATATAAAAATAATCATAATCCATTAATAAAATTATATATATTAATTACATTTCTAATTCTAATTTTTTGTTCATTTTCATTATCATTAGCTTCTTCTAATTCATTAGCTTCTTCTATCCCATTTGAATCTTGAATATAATCTCTGGTATTATTTAAAATATGATAATGTTTCAAAGACCAAGATAAATTATTATAATAAATTTTAAATCTATCCAAATCAATATTTTTTTTATTATATTTAACTTTTTTATTTAATACAATATAAGTAATAAAATTAACTAAATTTTTCTTTCTAATTTTATTTTTAGAAATAATTGGATTATTACCATGAGTCAAATACAAATTATAGCATGTGAAAATAGTTTCATAATTAACATTAGAAATTTTAGGTAAATAATCATTACCCAAAAACATTGTTAATAACACATAATCTGGACCATATGATTCTATAACTTTTTTTCCATTGTAAATTGGTTTAGACAAGTTAACAATACGATTCACATCAATAAATTTGATTGGTCTTAAATTAATCATAATATCAATTAAAAGATTTTTTTTAATAATTAATGAATAAGCTATCAAAACCATATCAGAATCTTTACTTAAGATACAAATATTTTTTTCATCTGATTCATCAATATCTTTTAAAATTTTAAAATCAGCTTCTCCTTCGATTCCATCATCATTAGTTCTAATTTTAAAGTTCATTTTACATAGCAATTTATATTTGTTAATAATATCTTCTAAATAAGTTTTAAATGTTGATATAATTTCAGACTTGGGATAAATTGGTTGTTTATCATAATCATCAGATTCTTTTTTATATTTGGCTCTTAACAAATGAGTTTGTTGTTTAGGATTAGTCATAAATGTTTTATCATGTTCACCATCAAATACTAAAATAACAGTTGATGATACCTTAATAGTATTAAAAACATATTCAAAATAATCAAAAGTTCTTGTATAAAGTTCAAAATCATTTTTACATTTGTAAATTAGATAATGAATCATAAAATTACAATCAATATATAGATTAGAGTATTCTCGGGGTTTAACATTAGGTTCATCTTGTACCAAATGTTTTAAATAATCTTTAATTCCCATTTTTATTATATGTATTATTAGTATTAAATTATTATAATTACAAATCAATTTTTATTATTATAAAAAATAAAATTAATAATAACATTATGATTATTCACATAATGTTATTATGTTTTTATATATATAAATCGCCTTTTTGAATAGCTTGGTTTATGATATCTTAGATTACATCAAATTTCCAGATTTAAGATTTAAAATTTAAGCTCTAACCTTGATATACATAAGAACTCCACCATTAGACATTCCATGCGGATAGAACTTTGCTCTAGGATCCCACCACTTACTACGAACAACTGGTAAGTCCCACGTAGTTCTGGTGAAATTTTCAGATTCAAAAATCTCAATACCTTTAATCTCCTCACCTAATTCTCTAATAGCTGCTTCTGAATGACTTTCTTCAACTTCAACCTGTTGAGCCATCTTGTCTTGACTAGCCTTTTTAAGGTCGTTAAAACCTCCAGGATAGGCAGCATTAGCTTTACCAGGACCAAAGGCTCTTCGGATTGACAGCAAGTATAATTTGCCATCAGTGCCCTCAATGATAGGAACACAATCAGAAGCGGATTGGACACCATCAAGTTTTTGGTGAAGACAAAAGTCATTGTGCATACAAGACACAACATCATCTGTAATGTCTCCATCCAAATAACCTGAAGGATCGATTTCCAAACTGCGTGCCCAGATTCCAAGTTCTTCCTTAGAATGGTAAATTCTAATCATTTCCTCATCTAGTTCACAGGTAAAAAGAATAGTATGTACACCATTTTTATCAGTCCAGCCCTTTTGGTTTAGTTCATCAATCAATCTATTACATTCTAGGATGATTCTGATGTTTCTGAACTTGGAAAGCTCTAAAATACATTCAGCCCGAGGGATTGAATCTGTTTTCCCTAGAAATTCAAGAGCCCTTAATACGAAAAAAGGGTGACCAAAAGCCATGAGAACATTTCCATTAAGAATGGATTCAAGAGGGATGAGACCAGCCCCCAAGGAATCATCCATTCCAGCGAATAGATCCTTCAAATTAAAATTTGAAGCCAAACCAAGTACAATAGCCAATTGACATAAAGGTACAAATTGTGTTGAAGCGTCCATTTGTATTAGTTTGTGTTTGTCTTTTTATTATATTATAGACAATACTTATGACAAAAATTATAAATAATTAATATTACTTATGATTCGTAGTCAATTAGTTGTACTAAGATAGGTTAGAATCCCATCCAAATATTTACATTTTTCAATTTTTTAATAAGTAGCAATATGGTTATAGAATTGGTTAGTACATATAGATTGGATTAGATGGGTTTTACCAGCGGATTCAAATATATTAGTAATATCCTGACCATTAATAGAACCAAATTCTTGAATCTTTTCAGCAGTTAACTTTACAATATCAGAATTTGCAATTAATATTTGGTCTACTTCTTGAATAAGATATTTGTTAATTTTACTTAATATTTTTTCTATATGTTCAGGTACTTTAAGTGCTTCTTGTCTATCTAATCCATTAGACTCCACATAATTAAATTCAGGATAAATCATCCCATTCATTACTAATTTTTTAAGAATTTTACGTGCTTTCATATAATCATCTTCGGCTCCCCCAGTAATTTCATGCATAAACAATTTTTCTGCAGCTCTACCCGCATACAAAATCATTACTTGAGCGATTAAGTTATTTATAGACGAACCCATTATTAAATCTTCGTCATCCTGGGTATACATAGTATAACCTAAAGTTTTAGACGTAATGCTTATACAGATTTTTGTAGGTAACTTTGTATCTTTTAACATAAAAGACATTATAGCATGTCCTGTTTCATGGTAAGAAATTAATTTTTTATTTGTTAAATTAATTTTTCTTTCTCGCTCTAATCCTAATATACATTTGTTAATTTCTTTATCAATATCTAAAGTTGTAGGCTTAATATCTATTTTAATATCGGTTTCATCAAATTTATTAGTTTTTTTTAATTTACGTATTCTTTGGATTAAACTCCTAGTTATATTTTCGAATAATTCTTTTTTACCATTAATCACAATATCCACATCTTCTTTAGTTTCTTCTTTAGTTTCTTCTTTAGTTTCTTCTTTAGTTTCTTCTTTAGTTTCTTCTTTAGATTGTAGACTTATAGTTTTTTCATAAACTTTATTAATTTTGATAGAGTTAACAATTTTTTTAATATCAGAGCCGGTAAGTCCATAAGATAATTTAGCAATTAGTTCAAGATCAATAGAATCATTAAAAAGTTGACCCAAATACATTTTAAAAAGTTCAATTCTTTCTTCAAGTGTAGGATAACCGATATGAATAATTTGGTCGACTCTTCCTGCTCTCAATAGTGCTTTATCAATTTGGTCTTCAGGCATATTAGAAGCAAAAACAACAACAATACCAGATTCAGTTTTCATTGAATCTAATTCAGCCAATAGCTTACATAAAGTAGAACCCAATTCATTTGTAGCACCAGAGGAAGTTTCTTGTCCATAAGCTCTTTTTCTAATTAAACTATCAGCTTCGTCAATAAAGATAAGACAAGGTTTAGAAGCACGAGCTTTTTCAAACAAATTAGAAATATTTAGTGAGCCAGAACCAACGAATATTTTGTTGATATCAGAGCCGGAAGTAAATAAATAATTGATACCGGTTGACTTGATAATAGTTTTTACCAGGTGTGTTTTACCACATCCGGGAGGTCCGATTAACATAATACCTTTAGGAATTTCACAATTAAATTTTTTATAAATAGAATAGTATTTGATATGATTAATAACTTTATCAATATCATTTTTAATATTAGAACATCCAATAAAATTATCAACTGTTGTATTAGAATCAGAATCAGATTTAACATTATCTTGATTGAATACTTGACCAAATACATTTGTAGAATTTGATTTTAGATAATAATTAAGTATAACGATAACCCAACAAATATAAATAAGAGTTTTAAAAGAAAATAAATTAAAAGAGTCTGATTTGATATCAGCCAATTCAGTAATAGAAGTGATATTGAGTTCAGTAAAATTTATGGGTGTATAAATAGGTTGAATATTACTAACGCACAAATAAGTATTAGTAGAAGAATTAGTAGAAGAATTAGTTAAATTAGATTCTTTAATACAATAGTTATTGTTATATAAATAAAGATTAGAAGAATTTGAAGCTATTTGAGTCCATTCATTAACTTTAACAAAATTAAAATGTTTTTTATTAGAGTCATTAACAACACTAAATAAAATAGCAACAAGAAATAAATATAAAAATAAAAGTTTATTCATAAAAATTTTTAATTTTGATATATAAAATAAATAGTAGTAGTTTTAAACTTTTTTTTTATTTATGTAAAATAAAAATTAGAAAGATCAAGTTAAAAAATAAAAAAATTTTTATATAAGTGTATAATAATGTATTCAAATTATAATAACAAAATTAATAATTTAAAAAGTTCACAAACTAATTCTGAACAAATAATAACAAAAACAAAATTATATTTAACAAATATTTTTATAATAGATTGGGATGATACTTTATTTCCAACCACATGGATAAATAATAAAAAGATAAATATGAACAATGTAAATTCAATAAAAGATTACAAATTATATTTTTTAGAGTTAGACAAAACGGTATCAAATTTTTTAGATTCATTTAATAAAATAGGTGATATATATATAGTGACGAATGCAAATATCCGATGGATAAAATCATGTTTGAATGTATTAAATTTAACAAGAGAAGTAATAATAAAAAATAATATTCAAATAGTATCAGCAAGGGATTCATATTCTCAATCAGCAAATTCCCCAACCGAATGGAAAATACGAACTTTTCAAGATATTCTTGAGGATATAATAAAAAAAATTATTTTAAATTTAAAACCAAATACTTGTTTAAATATTATTTCATTAGGAGATGCACAATATGAATATATAGCCTTAATTAATTTAGATTCTTATTTCAAAACAAATAAATTGATAAAGAATTGTCCAGATTCATCAAGTATAAATTATTTGTTAAAAAGTATAAAATTTATAGAAAAACCAGAATTTGACTATGTGATAGATCAATTACAAGTTATACTAAAAAATAAGAATTCTATTATTAATAAATTAGGTTATATTGATTTAAAATTTAAATAAAAATGGATATTATTTTTAGTAATATTCTTAGTAATAAAAAAGTAATAAAAGATTGATTTTTAATTTAAAAGTATAATAATATATATAATAATATACTTTAATATATTTGCAATAATGTCGCAGGATATACATAATTATACATACAATAATAAGTATGACAATAGTGTCATAACATCAGAAAAGTTTGATTCAGCCACATGGAATTTGATAGAAAAAGTTCCAGACAATGATGAAATTAAGAGATTAAATGTTCTTAAAGAATTAGGAAACAATACAGGTAATAATATTTATGTTGATGAATCTAAATTATTTACAATCGGAGATAAATTTTATTTGGAAATAAGAAAAGAATTAAAATTAAATTTAACTTTTTCAGATTTGAGCAGTAAAAAAGCCAAAGACACTAAAATAAATACAACAGAAGAAGTTAAAGAAGTTAAAGAAGTAAAAGAACAAGAAAAGAAAAATAAAAAAACAGAGCCTCTTAACAAGGGTAAAAAATTTATAGAAGAAAATGTTAAAAAAAACATAATGGGTAAATTAAATGAATTGATAATATTAATGAATGATAAACCAAAAGAAAAGATTTATAGTGATATAATAAATAATAATATGAATGATTCGATTGAATTTAGAATTTTGTTATTGATGAAGATTATAGAAACATCATCAACTCGTGTAATAGATGTACAAGATACACAATTTAAGGAGGAATTATTGATAGCTTCTAAAAAGATAATATTCTTTTTAAGGAATATATTAAAAAAAGAATCAGAAGACACTACATATCATTATTTCAAGAGAATACTTAAAAACGAAGATATTCGGTTATCAAAACAGTTGGTATTAGATTTTGAAAATAAAATAAATATATTAGAAAGTGTATGTTCATACAAACTATATGATATTGCGAATCGTAGACCAAAGTTAATTTATGATACAAAATATAATGAAACAATTCCAGATATAACAATTAGACCATATGATTCTCAAATTGAATTGATGGGAAAGATTAAAAATAATTTGGATAAAGGATTTAATATTTATCTGAAGACTTTACCAGGTTTAGGAAAAACAACAATGATAGTAGCCTTATGTCAATATATAAAATCATTAGGTTCAAAACATACAGTAATTTTTTGTTGTTCAGATTTATTAAAATCAGTTAGAATTCAAGTATTAAAAATAGTATTTTATTGTCAAATTAAATTCGCAATAGCAACATCTAGTGCCAATAATACATTTAAATTAACAAGGTCTAATAATTGTGCAACTGACGAAGAAATTGAGTTAATAGTTGCAGATTACAAGTCAACATATTTGATATTAAAGCGTCATGAAAGTGAACATAAAAAGAAAATGGAAAAAATAGATAATTTAAAGAAGTATGAGCAAAAGAATTTGATAGAAGAGAAAAATAAGTATATATTATTTTTTGATGAACCAACAGTTTTAACAGACAGAAGAGAAAATAAGTTAACATTAGAATATTTGAGTAGAATAATTTATTATATTCCAGCTCATGTAATTTTTTCATCAGCAACATTACCAATGATAAATGAACTAGAGGAAATAAATGATTATTACAGAACAAAACATCCTTCAGGAGTTATAGAAGAGATTATTTCAAATAAAACATTATTAGGATGTTTTATTAAGGACTTTGATTCTAAGATTATAGTACCTCATTCAGCTTGTACAAATACTGAAGAATTAAAGATGTTATTAAAGGGAATTAAAAACTTTCCATTATTAGGTAAATTTTATACTCTTCCATTTTTAATTAATTTGAATGAATTTCTTAAAAAATATCAATTAAATATTGATTTAGAAAAAGTAGAATCTTTTGACCATGAAAGTATTTTAGAAAATATTATAAAGTTACTTGAATCAGTAACAACATTATCTCAAGAAGACTTTGATTTATTCAAACAAATTGAAGTTAAAGATATTGTAGAAGATAAATTTTCTGCTAAAAAATTAGAAAAATTAGAAACAAGTTTTGAAAAAGTATCTCATGAAAACTTAATATTCACTCATGCATTTAAATTTTTAGGGTGTTGTTTAGTTGCAACCGATGACCCTTTGAATTATGTAAAAACTCATTATTATGATATAATTAATTCATTTATGGGAACAATTGGTATTAAGTCAATGAAAAAGTATTATGAAACTTATAAATCTGATCTCAAGAAGTATGAAGAGGCTATTGAGGTAATTAAAGGTAAATATACAAATGAAGACAAGATTGAGGAAAAAGTATTAGCACTTAAAAAGCCAGAATTTATATTTCCAAGAAAACTTGAAGTAAATACCCCAGAACACATTAAACAATTTGCAAAATATGTAGAAAAATATGATAGTTCATTAGTTAAAAATTATATAACACATGATACAATTGATGTATCAAATTATGATATTGATGATGAATTAAGAATGTTATTGTACATGGGTGTTGGAATTTATACATCAAATATTGATTCTGATTATAAAGAAAAAGTGTTAGAATTGTTAACAGAAGGTCAAATAGCTTTTATAATAGCAGATGAATCATTCTTTTATGGTGCAAATTACAAAATATCTAATGTAATTATCTGTGATGATATTGCAAATACCCATAGTATTAATGCAATTCTCCAGTTAGTTGGAAGAACTGCTCGTGTTGGTAAGTCTTGGGCTGGTAAAGTATATTTAGATTCAAATACAAAGACTAGAATGTTAGATTTATTCAGAAATCCAGTTTTTACTTCAGATGAAGCAGTTAATATAACTAATGCATTTGAAGCTATTAAACCAGTTATATTAAAAGAAGAAATTCAAGAGAAACAAAAATTAGAATCAGAACTTAGATTGAAAGAACAAGCTGAAAAAAAAGCACAACTTGATAAAGAAGCTAAGGAAAAAGATGATTATACTATTCGAAATGAATTACGTAGAAAAGAATTGGACGAAAGACTTGGATCTTGGTCTAGTGCTAGAAGAGGTAACGGTTCAAATGAACAGGATGAATCAAATGATTGGGATAAATCAAATGATTGGGATAAATCAAATGAACATGAACATGAATATGAATATGAAGATAATAAGAAAGAGTATAGGAGAGAATATGTTGAAGATGTATCAAGAACACCTCAGATTATAGATAAACCAAATGTAAATGTTTGGGGAGGATTTAGAAATAGAAATTCTAGTCAACCGACTCAATCAACTGAATCAACTCAATCAACTGAATCAACTGAATCAGCCCAGTCTGCCCAATCTGCCCAATCAACCCAGTCAGCTAGAACATTTAAACCAGTTGAATCTAGACGATATAACGAACATATTGATTCATCAAATTTAAATTCAAGAGAATTGGTAAGTGAAAAACCAGAATGGAGTTCATTTAGAAGAAGTGGAAATACAAATTCAAACACTAGTTCTAGTTCTACATCTACATCTAATACAAATACAGAAGGTGTATTTATATCAAAGCATAGAAAGAGTGTTAAAGAAGGTTTGATTAAACCTCAAATTGTAACACCAGATGATATAAAAAAACTTGAAGCTAATAAAGAGGAAAATAAAGAAGAAAATAAAGAAAAATCTTCCAATAGTAAATTTGATGGTTTTTCAAACTTGAGAAGAAAAAAATAGTTTAACACTTTTACGTTTTTATATAAAAAATTTTATAATATATAAGATTATAAAAATAAAATAAATTAAATGAGTAATCATATTAATTTTAATATATTACCAAAACCAAGTGAATATATAATATATTCTCGTGTAAGTTCAAAAAAACAATACAATGATGCAAATGGATTAGATTATCAAGACATGGTATGTGAAAATTATATTAAAGAAATATTTAATGTAAATCTCTTTGAAGTTAATTATTATTGTGATGTTGGTTCTAGTTATAATTCTATTTTTGGACTTAAAGACTTGAATTTAATGGTAAAAAATTTAGTTCCCAATTCAGTTATTTTAGTAAGCGAGATAAGTAGATTAGGAAGAAATGTTTGTCAACTAATACCTTTGTTAAATAAAATTAAAACTAAAAATTGTTGGATAATATCAGTAACCGAAGGACTTTGTTTTAATAAATCAAAACTAATGGATAAACAAATATATCAAAAAGTAGTTGATGCAGAGAGAGAATCAGATTTAATATCGACACG
>JACCDO011749026.1_pt1 | contig 11688 bp, 8 predicted proteins | sample 7446101 | NCBI WGS metagenome assembly JACCDO01 (sample SAMN15323440, study PRJNA562643) | freshwater metagenome | isolation source: river surface water | place: USA:Blue River Watershed | collected 2017-08-16 | reverse complement strand
CAATCTTACGGTTCTTTTTAGCATTAGCTTGCGATAATTTAATACCAAAACCAGATTGATTATTAATAAGATTATAATATTTAATACATTCAGTAAAATCAATATCAGGGATTTTATTTTTTAAAACAGAAATATTTGAATTAATATTTAAAATATTGGATTCAGATTCTTTTTTGAGAAGAGATGAATCTAAAATATTTTCAATTGGAATATTATTTGAGATTATTTTAAGTAAGAATGAGTAGTTTGGAGAGAATTTAGATTGGATACTCTGTGGAGAACCACAAATTAAGTTTTTCATAACCCCCATATCAGGTATTCCGTGATTACCAAGGAGTATAACTAAGCCTTCGGTATCAATACCACGTCTTCCTGCACGTCCAGCCATTTGTAAATATTCGTGAGTTAATAAAGTACGAAATTCGGTAGAAGTATACTTTTCAAGAGATGTGAAAATGACGGTTTTAGTTGGCATATTAACACCAACTGCAAATGTTTCAGTGGCAATCAATACTTTAATAAGGTTCTTTGAGTATAGCATTTCAATAATTTCTTTAAAAATAGGTAATAACCCTGAATGATGATATGCAATACCTTTAAGTAAACAGGATTTTAGTTCTTCGTATTGTGGCATTTTAATATAATTTTGAAATTGGTCGGTTTTACGTAATTGATAATCAATTAAGTTTTCGACTTGACTAGTTTCTAATCCAGTTAAAAAATTCCATTCGAGTTGTTTAGCAAGTTTTTCACATTGAGTACGAGAGAAACAGAAGAATAAGCAAGGTAATAATCTATTTAAACTTAAATAATCTGTTAATTCAGAATAAATGTTTTTAGAAAAACCTTCAGCAGTATATATCAAATCTCTAGTTATATTGGAATATAGTTCAGAATTAAATTTATTTTTTTCATCACTGAATATAACGCAGTTTTTATGTAATAATTCGAATGTTTTTTCAAATTTGTTATTTTTGCGCATAAACTGTTGATGATAAGTAGTGAATACTGAGTGACGTAGTGGAACTATACGATTATTGTTACCAGTTAATATCGTATCTTTTAACTTGATAGAAGAAAGCCAAGAACAAAAATGTTCAGGATTAGCAATAGTAGCTGATAACATAATCATATTGATTTTAGGTGGGAGTAAAATAATTGACTCTTCCCAAACACCACCCCTATCTTCGTCATTTATATAGTGAACTTCATCGAAGATAATACAATCAACTTCTTTAGGTATATCGACATTAATATCAATACCAGTGCGAATATCGTGTATTTTTTTGTTATATAACAAATTACGAAGAATTTCGGTGGTCATAATTAAAACATCGGCATCTGGATTAAATTTAATATCACCTGTTAAAATACCAATAGAGATATCGGAGAATTTCTTTTTAAATTCACTGAATTTTTGATTAGATAAAGATTTAATAGGTGACGTATAAATAACCTTTTTATGACGTTGTTTAACGGTGTGTTGAATAGCAAATTCAGCTGGCAATGTTTTACCACTTCCAGTAAGTGCGGTAACAAGTACGTTGTTATTATTTAAATATGAATCAATCGCCCATTTCTGGAAATCAGATAACGGGAAATCGTATATCTTAAATTCATCTTCGAAATAACCGCAATATTCGTTGTATCTTTTAATAACAGACATTGTATAATAGGATATTGAATAATAATTATTTAAATAATTAATCAAATTTAATTCTATTTATATTCTAAAATGGCTTGTAAAGATACTAAATTAAAAGGTGTAACACCATTAGAGCATCAATTAAAAGTGGCAAACTATATAAATAAAGAAAAAACATTTTTTTCAAAGACATCACCGAAGGCAGTAGTCGTATTTCATTCGGTAGGAAGTGGAAAAACAATAACATCAATCTTATCAGCAACATGTTTCTTAGGACAGAATCCAGGTTCAAAAGTAATTATATTAACACCAACATCAATTGTAAATCAATTTTGGGAAGAAATTAAAAAAACAATGGATGCTAGATTAGTTAAAAGGGTTTATATATATAGTTATACAAAGTGGATAAATAAATTTAGAGATACAATATTAGAAAGTATTGAAAAAAAAGAAACAGATAAAAAGGATGGTAAAAATGTTGAAAAAAAAGAAGAAGAATCAGATGATGATAGTGATGTATTATTGGATGCAGATATCAAAACAGAATTTATATTACCAGATGATTGTATGTTAATAGTTGATGAGGCTCATAAATTTAAAACAGAAACTACAGTTAGTCACGGTTTAAATATGGCTAGAACATTAAATGAAGCGGCACTTAGAGCAAAAAAAGTATTATTATTAACTGCAACTCCTATTGTAAATGAAGTAAAAGAGTTAAGAAATTATATGGCAATAGTAAATGATACAACTTTTGAAAAGATGTATAGAAAAGCACCTAAAAAATTATTAGAAGATAAAAGTTTTTTAAAATCATATGTTAAATGTGGATTTTCATATTTTTATGGTGTTGATAAAGATAATTATCCAGTAGTTATAGAACATCCAGCAGTAAAAATACCAATGGACCAAGAGTATGAAAGTTTATATACAAAGGTACAGGATAATCAGATGAAAGATAAACCAGAGTTATTAGAAAACTTTCCAAATGACCCATTACCGTTTTTAAATGGTATTAGAAAGGCTGTAAATTTTACAAGTGTAGATTCTCCAAAAATAAAATGGGTATTAGATAAAATAAATGATGAACTTAAATTTAATCGTAAGACTTTAGTTTATTCATCTTTTAAAGGGTTTGGAGTAGAAAGAATAAAATTATTATTAGATGCATCTGGTATTCCAGCAAATTTAATAACAGGTTCTGTTCCAAAGGAAAAGCGTTTTAAATATGCGAAAGAATTCAGTGAAGGAAAAGTACCAATTTTATTAATATCGGCAGCTGGTGCAGAAGGTTTAGATTTAAAAGGTACCCGAAATTTAATTATTTTAGAACCATATTGGAATGATGCCAGATTAGAACAAGTAAAAGGTAGAGCAATTCGTTATAAATCACATTCTGACTTACCTCCAGAAGAAAGAGTTGTAAATGTGTATACATTAGTATTAACAAAAAGTATTCCAGTAAAATGGGCACCGAACATATTAAAAGCGAAATTAACATCATTTATAGATTCAATAATAACATTAGACCCAAAAACAGTAGCAAAAAGTAAATTAAAATTAGCAACAGCGGATGAGATATTATTAAAATTATCAGAAGAAAAATCCAAAAAAATAATGGAATTGACATCATTAATAATTAATGGGTCAATAGAAAATAATATGTCTTGTAGTATGTAAAACTCGTGTAATAGATAATGCACCAGGTCACCGTGTTAGAGGGCGACAGGGTATGGACTATACCGGTATCCCACCAATGAATTCCGGGGCCAATTCGCCGAATTATGCGATTACATACGTAAAATATTTCACTTTTCAAATTGATTGCAATGAATTAATGTATTCTCTTTTTACTTTTTAGAACGCTTTATATTTGCGAATTATTTAATTTGATTTTTTTAATTAGTGTTTCTCTAACCATAATTATTATTTAAAGATTTTACTGATAATTAAATAATAATTATATTACAATGTTAAACGAAGATAATATTATGGTAGGACTTATATTCTCTTGTGGAGTATTCAATCTCTTTTTATGGTTTTTATATGTGTATAATGTTATCTTAATGTTTAAAAGACCTTATCAAAATCAAAAAAAAAGTATACAAACAACAGTAGTAGAACCAACTGAATTAAATAATCTTTCAGAATCACAACCTGAACCACTCAATGTTTTCATTTTACGTGGTTTCCCAGGTGCTGGTAAAAAATATTTTGTTTTCTCAAACGAATATAACCGTCGAAAAGTCTATTCTGTCTGTAATACAGAAGATTTCTTTTATTCAGATGGTGAATTTAATTATGATACCAATTTAGTTGATAATGCTAAAAATTATACATTAAATAAATTTATTCGTAGTTTATCAGATAAAATCAATAATATTTATGTGATTGGTATATTTGAACAACCTTGGATGTATCAAAACTTTATTGATTTAGCTGTTGAATATAATTATAATTTTACAGTTCTTGATTTCTATTGTCCAAATAAAGATTATTTAGCTTATTATAATTCTAGATGTAATTTTAATATTCCTATGAAAGTATCTACTAAATATTATAATAGATGGGTATATGATGAATTTTCATTAATGTTAGAACCATATTTACCTTCAGATTTACCAGGTGATTGTATTCCATCTTATCCAAGACGTACTCACAAAGATTTAGATAGAGAATTAGATGAAATATTAAGCAATAACTTTCTAGGCAATGTTAATAATATAAATGACTTATATTATCTTAACAATGTTAAAAATTTAAATTTTTATAATACTAATATTCGTTATATCAATAATAAGACTGCTGAAAAAATATCGAAATGGGAAGTTGTTAATGTACTTAAAAATAAATTAAATATTGAAAAGTTTGTTAATAATAAAGATACAGATTATATCGACTTTTTAAAAAATTGTAATCATTATAGCATTGAATTTTTATATTATGATATTTTTGAAAATTCAACTATATTTGAAAACCAATAAATAATCAACAATAATTATATATTTTATATTTTTATATAATATACAATTATTTCTCACTAGCTTATTGATTTTAAATAAAATTCTTTATTAAAACAATTTAAGCAATTTTTATTAAATTTTCTACCAAATAAACAATCACTATTTATTAGATGTTTTATTTCTTCATCTGATATATATATATAATTTTTTAAACCTCTATTTGATGGAAACTTATAATTCATTCCTTGCCAATTTGTAAATGTAGTAGCATTATTTGCTATATTCGGTGTTGTAATTATTTCTTCTTCTAAATTATTAATAAATAAAGTTGTTATATAATAAATCTCGTCTGGTGCATACATACTTTTATATAAATTTATATATTCAGAATTAGTATGAGATATTATAATTTCACTATGTTTTCTATTTAGAATACACCATTGCGATGATTTTTGAATATTTTTTCTTTCAATTTTATTTAATAAACAATTACACCTTGGAAAACAATGTGATTGAGGCGATATATTAAAATATGACTTATCTATACATAATTTGTTATAAATAAATTCAAAATTTTTAAATGGAATACATGAATTAGATACAAAAATAAAATGTTCATTATCCTTATCTTTTAAAGCTTCTTCTAATAATATATTCTGAGCACATACTAATGATATATCACCATGTTTTGTATTAATACAATTTTTTAATTTATATTGTTCAAAATATTTTAATAAAACTTTATTTTTAAAGTGAATATAAATATTGTATTTATTTTTGTCTACGTTAGTAAAAAAATTCCTCCATAATTCCTCTAAATTTATAGTATCATATATTAAAAATAAAAAAGCGATTTTTTTCATATACAATATATTTAGGATATTTGAAAACCAATAAATAATTAACAATAATTATATATTTTATATTTTTATATAATATACAATTATGTCAAATAAAATTTCAGAAGAAATTGTTAAAGATGCATCAAAAATTGCACAATTTGAACATAGACATCATTTATTATTTATTTTTATATTATTAATTCCAATTGCTCTTAATTTATATTTATTAAATTACGTTTTTAAATTAGAAGGAACTTGTGATTGTTCAAAAGATTGGAGAAGAGATTATATTAAATACTTTTTATTATTAAGTTTATTTTTCTCGTTAGCAACTGTTATTACAATTGACTTTTTAAAAACAATTAAAAGTGAAATAGTAAGTATTATATTATCTGCTATATGGGTTGTTTATTTATATGTTGTATTTACTTATATTCGAAAACTTAAAAATAGTAAATGTTTATGTTCTGAAGATACTGCTAGAACTGTTATGCAAATTGTTAATTATATTGGTATTGGTTCTATTGTATTATCAATTCTATCACCAATTATCATGATTGGCTATTTAATGTATTCATTAAAAAATAATAAATAAAAACTAATAAAAATTTGATATTATTAACAATTCAAAATAGTTTTAATAAAATTAAATCAAAATGAGTTATAATTATAAACAATTAAGTTTTTTAAAAGAGAATTCTACTTTAATTAAAAGATGGATATTAGGTATAAATGATATAGATAATATTAATTCAGACTATAAACAATACATCTATTCAAATCGTATTAAAAAAGTCGGTAATCATCCATACAATTTATACGTTCTTTTTAATAATATTATTGATTATAAATTAAATAAAGAATTATATAATTCACAACGTTTAAATACTATATTTGAACACGTAAACTGGACGGCATTTAGAATAGTTTTTGAAGAATATTTTAAATTATTTACAAAAAATAAATCCAATTTAAAAACATTATTAATTAATTTATATGATAAAAAATATAAAATAATTTCAAAACTGGAAGATAATGTTATTGATGAAAACAATAATCAAATTGATGATGAAAATGATTACAATGTAGTTGAAATACAAAATAGCGAATCATTACCTATTTTAACAATAAATAATAACACAACACATATTATGTTTTCAAGAGGTGATTCTGATGAATCTATAAATAATAATCCAGTTTACTCAGTAATGAACTATTTATTACAAAATGGTAATTCTATGAACGAATACGATTTTATAAAATTACCAAAGAAATATAGTTTAAAAGATAGATTGGATATGGCTTGTATGGTAAAACGTAACTGTGTAAAATCATCAAAGGATTATTCAACAGGTGAATGTGGTATTTGTATGGAAAAAACGGACAATGTTCTTTCTTGTGGTCACGGCATACACGTTAATTGTATGAGTATGACTGATAATACTAAATGTCCTGTTTGTAACCAAGAAGTATCGTTAGATGAAAACATTGAAAGGGATATATATTCAAATAGAATTAAAAATGGCAAAGATTTACCGATGATTTTGAATATACCAGTTACTGAAAATGATAATACTAACAAAATATACGTACTTTATCAGTAATTAATTATGATACAAAAATTTGAGCAATATAAAAATTAATTATATTTTTACATAATCAAACAACAAAATAATGACCGAACAAGTATATAAGAAATTAAAAGAAGTATTTAGTTTTGATACTTTTCGTGAACCACAAGAAACAGTGGTATTGGATGCAATTAAAAATATTGACCAATTTGTTTTACTACCTACTGGTACAGGAAAAAGTCTGTGTTTTCAATTGCCTGCAATTCTACAAAATGGAATTACCATAGTTATATCACCTCTTAAATCCCTAATTTTAGACCAGATTAATAATTTTAATAATTTAAATACATCGTATAAAGCAGTTGGTATGTACTCTGACGTAGGTGCGATTGAAAAAAACTTTATTTTAAGAGATATAGTTAATATAGATACTAAGATACGTATTTTGTATACAACTCCAGAAACTCTTGATTCAAATACCGAACTAATTGACATACTTCAATTATTGAATGAGTCTGAGAGATTAGTTCGTTTTGTAATTGATGAAGCTCATTGTATATCTTTATGGGGTAATGATTTCCGTAATTCATACCGTAAATTATCTATGTTAAAAGAGAAATTTAATAACGTTCCCATAATGGCTTGTACTGCTTCCGCGACTCCACAGGTGCAAAAAGATTTATTAAACTTACTTAATATTGAATCCGCGTCTATTTATACGAAATCTTATTATAGAAAGAATTTAAATTTAATTATCGAAGAACGTAAGAAACAAGGAAATACTATTGCGAATATTATTGATAGAATTAAAAATAATTATAATGACCAATCAGGTATCGTATATTGTATATCGAGAGCGAATTGTACAAAAATTGCTAAAAAGCTAACAGAGTCTGGTATTGATGCTGAAGAGTATCATGCAGGATTAACCGATAAAAAAAGAAAATTAGTACAAAATAATTGGAAATTAGGTATATTAAAAGTGATTGTAGCTACAGTAGCATTTGGTATGGGTATCGATAAACCGGACGTGAGATTTATTATTCATTATAATTGTCCATCATCTCTCGAAAACTATTATCAAGAAATTGGTAGAGGTGGTCGAGATGGAAAACCAACAGATTGTATTCTGTACTATTCATATCAAGACTATATTGTTTCTGAGAAAATGGTGACGGAGAATGACTATAAAATAAAAAATGAATTATACATTAAACATCAACTCGGTAAGTTACGTAGTGTTATGGATTATTGTGAAAATTTTATAGATTGTCGCCACAAGTTATTATGTCAATATTTCGGTGAGAGTTTAACAATTGATAATAAATGTCATAGTTGTGATAACTGTTTATCAGATGAGGATAAGTATGAATTTAATTTAACAAATGTCGCAAAATACATATTCCAGGTAATTATATCCGGTAAGAGTGACAAACAAGATATTAAAAATAAATTCACATATAGTTCAATATTCGAAGAGTGTAAAGCTAATCATAAATATGACCTAACTCTTTTTAATCGTATATTACATAAGTTAGTATTCGATAAGTTCATTAAAGTAGAATTAATTAAAAACGATTATGGTTTTTGGGATGAAAAATATAAATTATATTCAAAAGCTAAAAATTTAATTAATAATAATTTAGAATTCAGAATTGAACTTCCATATTCACTTTATTTTAACAAAATTAAATAAATTTGATTTGTTCAATAAATTATTTTTTTAGATAACCAAAATCATTTAATATGCCTCGTAAACATAAGCGTAGTTCTAAAAATAAATCATCTAGTAATCCTGAAACAAGTACTAACGAAGTTGTCTCAGAATTAAGTCCAGATACTGAAAATGCAGTTGTAGAAGAAGATATTAAAAATAATGACGAAGAACAAGAAGAAGTAATAAACTATTTATTACCAAGACAAAACCCAATACTTAAAATATTCAGTAAAGAAAATGAAATTTCTATGTATTTTAAATACAATCCAGAATCAAATCAATTAATAGATACTATTATGGAAATTTATAAATATTCTCCATATCATAATACTAAAACCAAAGATATATTGTATTTATTAAACATAAAAGCATTAATTTCATTATACTTTGCATTCAAATTCGAAAACATACCTTGTTATAATCCTTGTTCTGAAAGTGATATACCTAAATATTTAGAAGAAATTAATAATTTAAAAGATTTAAGACCAGTTTCTGAAAAAAAGAAAAGATTAAATGATATAATTCATTTGTTTGTTCAAAACTGTTTAAATTCTTGTAAGCATAATTTTGAAATTTCGAATGTTCCAGTTGGTATTATAAATAATGATGGGTCAATTACCCCATCTACTCCAATGTATATTAGAGATTATTTTGAAACTGCTGGTACCATTTTACACGTGTTACAAGCATCATTAGATACCTTTTTTATATGGTATTTAGATGCTAAAGTAGCAAAAAATGTATATAATCGCCTTACAACAACAACTGGTTATATTAACGGACAAGAATTAAAAGTTAAATATTATGATAGAAATTTAGAACAAAAATCTTGGTCTAAAATTGTATCTTCAAATTAAAAATTTGACTATTCAAATTATATTTTTATTTTTATTAATAAAATCTAGAATGAATATTTCAATTGAACAACTACCAAAGAAAAAAATTATTATTAAAAGAAATAAACCAGAAAATGTTTCAACAATCGATTCGCAAACTCAAAAAGATTTAGAAAGTATTATTGAAACATTGGCTAATAAAAAAACTATTTCTGAACCAGAAGTAATTCAAACTAATGTAGCTGTTAAAGATGTAGTTAAATTAAAAGTACGTACTATTAAAAAAGATAATAAAAATAAGGCCTCTGAAATCAAAATACCAAAGTTTGAAACATCAAATTCTATTTTAACTTATGATAGTTCGATTAAAGACCAGTATAAGAAAGATATAATTATAAATGATAATAAAATTAATTATGATATTATATCAAAATTACCTTCATTAAAATTAAAAAATATTGTTATTGAAAATGATGAAGTTGATGAAGTAGAACAAGAAACAAATATTACTCAAGAAGAAGATGCAGAAGTAGATACAGACAATCTTGAAATGGATGAAATTTCAAATAAAAAATACTATTTCGATTATAACAAAGGTATTATTTATAATCTTAGTTTGAAACCGATTGGCTTTATTGATGAATATGGTGAATTGAATTTTGAAGATGAATAAATTATGATTTATTGTTTCTTACTTTTACTTTTAATTTTATTTTTTAATTTATTTTTAAAACTTGTTAATTGTTTGTTTTTATCAGTTTCAAGAGCATTATCATAATTTTGTTTATCTTTTTCGTGTTCATTTAAAATTTTTTGTGTTTGTTGTTCAATTACATTTGTATTGTTATTATTAGTATTATTGACACTATTATTAATTGGTACATATTCTGGAATTTCTTCTTGATTATTATTTACATTTCTATTTTGTGTATACTCATTTATACTGTCATAAGATGGAGGTCTATTGGTATTTTCTAAATAGTTAAAATAATCATCTTGATAATTAGGTTCAGGTTGTTGAATACCTTCAAAATTGTTATTATCTAAATTATATTCATATACATTTTCATTTCTAGAATTATAATAGTTTTTAGCATATTCGTAGCCTGTTAATAAAGTGAATAAAATCATTCCAGAAACAATTTTACCATATCTATCGAACAATTTACGAATAAATCCTTTTCTAGTATTGGTAATTTCACCTAAGTATCCAGGCGCATAATCTCTCGCATAATTAATAACGGTATATACATCTAAAAAGTAAATAATTTTAAATGCAAACCCTAAATCAATTATGTGGCCTTCTAATAATGATATAATTGTAGTTAATGCGGTAATAATTGCTAAAAATGTACGACCATCTCTTAACCCTCTAAAAATAATAATTAAATTAGGTATAAAACCAATAATAGGTACAGATGCTAATACAAATAATAATAAATATATATAATCTAACCTAAATTGATAGTCTTGCATTAAATTATCGTTTATTAAGCATCTAAAAAACCCTCTATTTTTACATTTTGGAGGTGGCTGGTCTCTATCATCTCTTAAATAAGGTAATACATTCATATTTGTCGGTATATTTTCGTATTGTAATGGGTTTGAAGATTCTTCTATTTGTCTATCCATTAATTCTTGATTAACGGTTGGTGCAGAATTAAATTGTTGGGATTGATTCATATCTTCAGACATATTATTTGGTATGGTTGATTGGTTTTGCTCACTATCAAAATTCTGTTCTCCTATATTTGTATTATTTTGGTTATCATTATCTTCTTCAAATGGTGGAGCAGATGGTTCAACTAGTGGCTGATTTGGGACTTGGAATTCGGTATTTAATTTAGGATTACTAATTGTTTTTGGTATTTGATTAATTTGTGATTGATTATTCTCGGTATTATCCGCATCAATCATATTACCATCTTCATCTAAAATATAATCATTTGTAATTTCTGGAGATAAATTGGTATCAATTGGTATATCTGGATTCTTTTCAAACATATTGAAAAAATTTATCCCATTGTTGTTAGAATTAGGTAAATTATTACCAACATCCGAATTAACAGTTGGTTTAGATGAAGCAAAATAATTATTATCAAACTTATCAAAAT
>JACCDO011260148.1_pt1 | contig 11688 bp, 10 predicted proteins | sample 7446101 | NCBI WGS metagenome assembly JACCDO01 (sample SAMN15323440, study PRJNA562643) | freshwater metagenome | isolation source: river surface water | place: USA:Blue River Watershed | collected 2017-08-16 | reverse complement strand
TTGGATTTTCATTTAATAATGCTTTACCTTTACAAACTTCTTTTCTACAAAATGGACATTTGTTACTTTCTTTTTTAAACCAATTTTCAACACATTCTTTATGAAAAACATGGTCACATGATGTTATAATCACTTTTTCTCCATTTACATATGAACCTATACATATTGAACATTGTTTATCTTTATATTTTTCATATAATTCAGAATTTTCATCTATTTCATCTTCTTTTAATTTATTAAACTCTTCTTCTGGTACTACTACTTTTACATCTTCATTTAATTCATGTAAAACACCTCCTGCTCCTATTATTCTTATGTTATTACTTCCAAAAAATGAATTCATTAATCCTTCAACTGCATCTAAATTACCAAATGGGATGTTTAAAGGTAAATCATTCTGATTTCCTATTATACTCATATTCTCTATTCCAAAACTTTCAAAATTATCTAATGAAGTTGTCCATGAAAATCTTGGTACATTTGTTCTATATCTAGTATATGATAATGGTATTGGAGGTGGTATATTTATATTATTTTCTTCTCTAATATTAACTCCATTGAAAGGATTATTTATTTCATTTATTATGTTATTTTCAAGATTTGATATAAATGATTCAAAATTATTTGAATTTTGATTTTGATTTTCTTCTGAAGTATTATTATTTTCTCTATTATTTCTTTGTGAACTTCGTTGATTCTGTCTATGTGAATTTATTAAATTTATAATATTATCAAATTCATTCGATATTATATGATTCAATCTTTCAGTAGTTCTTGATGTAGATGAAGATGAATCTATTTCTTCTTTACTTTCTTCTTCATTTTCTTCAGAATTATTTGTATTGATATAATTTCTTGGGATTCTTATATCAAATGATAATGTTAATGTTTCTCTTTCGTTTTCATCATTTTCATCATTTTCTTCATTTTCTTTATCTTTTTCATTTTCCTCATTTTCATCATTATCATTTTTTTCATTATGATTTTCTTCTAAGCTTTGTGCCTCATTTTCATCATTTTCTAAGCGCTGCGCTAATTCATCATTATTATTTTCATCATTTTCTTCATTATCGTCATTATCATCATTATCATCATATTTATTTTTTGAATTATTGTTATGAGAATTGTTATGATAATTATTATTTCTTCTTAAACTGGATAATGAAGCATTTTGAAAACCAACATTAAAAAAAGAAGAAGATAGCATACTTACTGTTTCTCTTAAAAATCTTTCTGATTGATTATTCAAATTAGATGTTGAAGATGATGGAGTTTCATTTAATATTGAAGATACTAAATTAATAGAATTTTGCATATCTTCTTCACTAATATTTTGTAAAATAGGTAAATTCATTAAATTATTTAAATTAGGTAAATTCGTTAAATGATTGAGATTTATAGAATTTGAATCATATATATTTGATTGGGGACTATCTAAAAAAGTTTGATATTTTTCAATAATTTTATTATCTTTAATAACATTTCCTTTTTCATCTCTTTTTCTATCAAATACTTGAAAATATTTAATTTTTATATCATTTTTATTTTCTTTTTCTATAAAATCTATAAATTTAAGATTAAAATCCATATTATCATCACCTAATTTATAAACTGAATCATCTTCAAAAACAATCTCAGTATATTCTATTCCGTAAATATATAAATTACATATTGATAAAATATTCTCCTGAATTCTACCAATTCTATGATTTTTTGAAAAATCAAATTTTTTCGTTTGATTATTATATATAATATTTGAATTAATTATCATTTTAAAATACTTTTATATTTCTATTCTGATATTCTTTTATTTTTTTTAAATCAAATTTATCATTTATTTATTATTTAAAAATATTTTTTATTATTTTTAAATTATTATTATAAAAATTAAATATAATCTGATATCTGCCAACAAAAAACACATTTTTTATCATATGGACTATTTAAATTATCATCTGGTATTTGTATAAAATATGGTAAAGAACCATCATAACTAAAAACATTATGAGGAGGTGTACAACCAAATTCTTTAGTACTACTACAATCTATTTGTTTTTCACCTTCGAGACAATCATCACAATTTCCACCAATTATAGAACGACGAAAACATTTTTTTGGATTTTCGTGACATTTAACACATTCTTGTAAATTTTTTTTCATTTGTCTCATAATTTTACAATCAGATGCATCACATTTAGAATCACAATCTTCTGTTTTAATTGCATCATTTGGTATTTTTAATTTTGTAGCTACTGCATTAGTTAAATTATTTATTAATTTATTTTTCCATTGGACTAAATCAAAATTTTCTTTAAGTTCATTATTATTATTATTATTATTATCATAATTATTTTGATTAAAATATTTAATTAAAAAGAATAAAATAAATAAACAAATAATAATAAACATTAATAAAATTAATTTAATATTATTATTTTCTTTTAAATCTATTTTATATATTTTCATTTGTTCTTCTATTATTTATTGATAATTATAAATAAATAAAATAAAAATATTAATTTTTAATAAATTTTTGGCCAACAAAAATTACATTCTTTTTTAAATGGATCAATCGGTTCTTTTCCTTCACAACCATAAATTTCTTCACAACTCATTGAATTATTACATTTAGTACAAATTCCTTGAAAAGGATGATAACATTGACCTTTTTCTTTACAAAATTTACACATTGAATATTTTTTTTTTTGAAGTTCGTATTCATTACAAATTTCTTTATCACATAATTCATTACAAGATTTTTTTTGATATTTTTCTTGATTTGATTTGTAAGAAGGTATACCACTAATTTCATCTAAATCTTTAAAAATAGTACGATAACCAATAATTTTATTTTTAGGTATCATGAAAAAACTAAAAAATCCAATTAAAATAATTAATAAAGCAAATATATAAATAAAACGATAAATACTGGGTGTTTCTTTAATATTTTTCATATTTAATCTTTCTCTATTTGAAAGTATTATTTTTATTTTTATTTAATTTATAAAATTAAAAAATATTGTATAAATAGAATAATTAATATTTTTAAAATGGATTTAACATATAATTATTTAAATAGAAAAGATAATAATGTTTTACAAAAAAAAGAAGAACAAAAAAATAATATTTTAAATAAAATAAAAACAAATGTTAAAAATAAATTAGAAAATATTGAAAGTGATATTCTTAAAAATAAAATAATTAGTGGTTTATTTAATGTTTTTATTACATTAGTTATTGTTTCTTTTATTTTATATATTTTTCTTGAAGGTGAAAATCCTAATTGGTTAATTATTAAAAATAATTATTTAATGTATTTAATAACTATTTTACCAATGGTTTTATTAGGATTTTCATATAATTATTTTCATTATTATATTCAACAAAATGTTACAGTACATTTACAAAAATTTATCTATAATATTTATTTCTCTAAAAATCTAGATTCAACTATTAATAATACTGAAAATAATAAAAATGAAGATTATCAATCAATTATAATGGTAGAGTCTATATTATTCACAACTCTTATTTTAGCTACAAGTATGATTTTTTCTAAACTTTCAAAATTTATTTTAGAAAAAGGTATTGTTAAATATAGAGATTATCAAAATAAATCAAAAAATAATCTTCTTTTTAATTTCTTTGGTATTATTATTGGTGGTGTTATTTATATGATTTATTATTTCTTATTTAATAATAATCAAATTAATATCACTTCTGACTAAATAGAAAGTGATAATAGATTTCTCTGAGCTTTTTTGCTTAGAGAAAAATATTCAAAAAAATTATTAATAATTAAAACATATTTATTTTATTTTTAAGACTTCTATTCATCATTTCAATTTTCCATTTATATAATTCATTTTCATCTATTTGACAAAAATTACACCATTGTTCCATTGTCATCTTTTCAATTAATCCTTTTTCTGGTAAAAACATTAAATCATCTTTATTTATTTTTTGTGATTCTTTTTTAATGTATTCTCTTACTCTTAAGTCTTGATGTGTTGTTATTCTAATAATTTTATGTATTCTATTATCATTTACTAAATCATAACCTTCACTATCTAAATATTTATTTAAATATAATTCACTCCATTTTTCATAAAAATCATAATCTTTAATTAATTTAATATTCTGATTATTATCATTTAATTTTATAGGTGACTTAAATATCCAACCATCTTGTTCTATACTTCCAAATAAGTTTTGATTAGGAGCCATTCGTATGAATCTTCCATTTAAATCCCTTTCAATTCGTGTTAAACAATATATTTTTTTATTTTCTATATAATATTCTAAATACATACTTTCTAACTCAATATTCGGTAGTAAAATTATATCTGAACGAATAATCACAACAACTTGTTCTTTAAATAATTCATTTGCTATTAAAAACATATCATTAAAACTTATATTATCATCATCATCATTTACTAATATTATTTTTTTATTTTCTATTTTTTCATAATTAATATTTTTGAAAAAATCTTCAACACCGTTACCAATAACAACAATATTTTTTATAGATGGATTTTTATAATTTTCTAATACACATTTAAATTGTAAAGAATATATTGATTCATTATTTTCAATCTTACGAATATATGTTATTAAATTTATTTTATTATTTATGATATTATTTTCTTTATTATTGATTTTATTATCAATTTCTTTATATATTGAAAATTTATTAAATTCTTTTAAACCATCTACTGAAGTTTTATCTTCTTCATTCATTTTAATATTTATATATCTTAATCTTCTAACTTTATTTGATTCAAAATCTTCTTCTTTCATTTTTTCATATTCTTCGGGTATCCATTCATTTTTAATAAAATATACATTTTTTTTATATTTTTCAATTAATTCTTCAATACTATCCTTTAATTTATAATCTTCCAAATTAATTATATATTTACATTTTTTTATATATTCTTCTTCATTTAATTCATCAAAAAATTCTTCATAAATGTTTAATTTATATTCTTTATTTTCAGAATTAATATTTTGTTCAGTTAAAAATGATGAAAAAAAATCAATATATTTTTCATCATTTGGTTTTAAATATCTTACTAAATTAAAATTATCTTCTCTCAATTTAACATATTCTTCTATATTTTTTAATAATTCATAATTATTACAAATAATAATTATAAAATTATCATTTTTATATTGATATGGTATATTAACTTCTTGCATTTTAATATATTTAAAAATTAATTATTAATTAAAATTATTTTTTTTATTTTAAGTTGCTTTTTATTTTAATTATAGTTTAAAAAATAAAAATTATATATATTTATAATATTAGTGAAAATTATATAATTCACCTTTCGTAAATAAAAATGGATAATAAACAAAAAAACAAAATTAAATCTGCCTACCAAGAATTATCTGAATTATTAAATTCATTTAAAAATAATGAGTTAACTTCAAAAGAAGTATTAGAAAAAATTCAATTAAAAGAAAATGCAGTTCGACCTTATTCTAAAATATTAGATAATGGTAAAATTTCTTTAAATGAGATTACGGATAAACCTATTATATTAGAAAAAGATGATTGGTTACAAATAACTCAAATAATGAAAGAAGAAAAATGGGAAAAGTTTACTCAAACTCTTAAAAATGGTTATATTGATAAATATATTTTTTATAATGATAATCGAATTAAAAATAAAAAAAATCAAATTAAAACTATTACTGTAGTAAATGATAATACATTAGATAATCAAAAAGAAGAACAATTATTAGAAGAAAATATTAAAGAATTTATTAAAGAATATAAAAAAGAAAATATTAAAGAAGATGTTAAAGAAGAAAATTATTCAAATAAAAATATTTAAAAAAAATAAGAAAATATTAATAAAAATGGAAGAAGAACTTAAAGAAAAAGAAAATATAAAAAAAAATAATGATGATGATTGCTTTTTCCCGCTCACAGAGCCAGGTAAAACGATTATCACTCAGCTCCCAGAGGGAGCTAAGAGTGATGAAAATATAATTAATAAGAAAAAAAGACACGAAGGTAAACGTCATTTTATATTAACGGAACCATTATTAGAATTTAGAAGATTTAATGGAAAATTAGTAGAGCAAAATGATAAATATGGAAATTTTTATGGAAAATCACCATATGAAGCAGCAAGAAAAGCAGCTAATTCTATATATGAAAGTAAAATATTAGAAGGAAAATTTTTAATGAATAATGAGAAGATGTTATTTGGATTAAAAGAAATAACAAAAGATTCATTAAAAAAAGAATATAAATATGAAATGTCAAGAAAATTTTTAAATGAACCAATTGAGGTTAAAATGAAAAATGGATTAACATATCAAATTAATTTTTCAACAATAATTAAATCTATTTAATTTTTAATTTTTATTTTTATAAGAAGATTTTTATATTTTTTATTTAATTAATAATTTTTGAATTATTAAAAACAATTTTCTAAGTTACAAGTATAAAGAATAATATTTAAAATGGAAAATACAGTCCCTAAAATGAATGGTGGTAAAAAAGCCAAAAAATCTGGTGATAAACGTGGTAAAGTTCCTAATCCTTGGTTAAATCATGTTAAGAAAACCATGAAGGAACATCCTGATAAGAAATTCAAAGAAATCTTAAAGATTGCTGGAAAGACTTATACCAAAAAGAAGGGTGGTGATAAAGATGATGAAGATAATGAAGATAATGATGAACAAGATGGTGGTAAAAAGAAGAAGGCAAAGAAAGCCAAGAAATCAAAGAAGACTAAACGTGGTGGAGACAAAGACGAAGATGATGAACAAGATGATGAAGATGACGAAGATGAAAACAATGAAGATGACCAATCAGGAGGTAAAAAAAAGAAGCGCTCAAAGAAATCTAAAAAATCAAAGAAAGTAAAGAAGACTAAACGTGGTGGTGATAAAGAAGAAAATGAAGATGAAAATAAAGAAAATAATAATAATAATGATGAAGAAGAAGACCAATCAGGAGGTAAAAGAAAGAAGCGTTCAAAGAAAGCTAAAAAAGTAAAGAAGTCAAAGAAGTCAAAGAAGTCAAAGAAGTCAAAGAAATCAAAGAAGTCAAAGAAATCAAAGAAATCAAAGAAATCTAAACGCTCCGCTCGTAAATAAATTTTATAATTTATAATTAATTTTTTTTATAATTAATCAAATAATTTTTGATTAAATAATTATTATTTAAAAATATTTGTATGTTAAACATTTTTTCGCAATAGAACTTTTATTTATAGTTTATGGATAAACAATTATCAATACATCTCCTGGAGATTCACTTTTGATTTAGGAGTGATATATTTTCCAATAAAATATTAAAGCTTGATAAATACTTACTAAATTAAGAGTAGCAAGAGCCCAAATTTTATAGTAAGTAGCATATATTAATACTAAAATACTACCAAAAAATTGTAAATAAAGATGATGTTCTATAATATTAGAATAATCATTATTTTTTAAAGTTATACTAGTTAAATCATGAGTTCTCCAAATTAATAAAGATAAACCAATAATATAAATTATAAATAGTAAATGATGAAATGTTAATTTATAATTATTAAATATTTTAATCATATTTTTAATATATATCTATTATTAAACCATATTATTTAATAATATAATAAAAAATAAAATTAATTTGAATAAGTTTTTCCACAAATTGATAAATCAATTCCTGGAAACTTATTATCATTTTGCTCTTAATGGAATTAAGAATGATAAATTAAAAATCATCTGATACTTCAACAATTGTTGATGTCTTAGAAATTGTAGCTTTTTTATATTCACCTACTTTTTTCTCAAAAAAGTTTGTTTTAGGTCTTAATGATATTAACTCCATAAATTCAAATGGATTCTCTACTCCATATTTTTTATTATAATCTAATTGTACTAATAATCTATCTGCAACAAACTCTATATATTGTGACATCATTGTACTATTCATACCAATTAATGCACATGGTAAAGATTCATTAATAAATTTCTTTTCAATATTTACTGCATCTTCTATTATCTGATATACTACTTCTTCATCTACTCTATTCTTTATTTTTGAATATAATAATGTTGCAAATTCACAATGAATACCTTCATCTCTACTAATTAATTCATTACTAAATGTTAAACCTGGCATTAATCCTCTCTTTTTTAACCAATAAATAGCACAAAAACTTCCTGAAAAAAATATACCTTCAACAATTGCAAACGCTATTAAACGAGTAGCAAAAGATACATCATTATTTTCAATCCATTTGTATGCCCAATTAGCTTTTTCAGCTACACATGGTATATGTTCAATCGAATTTAATATTTTATTTTTTTCATCAATATCTTTGATATAAGTATCAATTAATAAAGAATAAGTTATAGAATGTATTGTCTCATTATAACTTTGATAAGTATAAAATGCTCTTGCTTCTGGTATTCCTATTTCTCGTTGAAAACGATTTGCTAAATTTTCATTAACTATACCATCACTTCCTGCAAAAAATCCAATAATATTCTTAATAAAATATCTTTCATTTTCATTTAATTTTTTCCAATCACTTTCATCATTAGCTAAATCAATCTCTTCGGCTGTCCAAAAAGTAGATTGTGCATCTAAATATTTTTGATAGATATCATGATATTTTATTGGAAACATAACAAATCTATTTTTATCTTTTTCGAGAAGAATCTCATCATTATCATTAATTTTAAGAATAGAATGATGATTTTCAGTAAATAAAGACATTTTTTAAAATTTTATTTATTTTATAATTATATAATATTTTTATATTTTTTTTTAAATTTAAATTAATAAAATAAATTTTATAAGTTAATTAAATAATAAAACAAAATTATTTTAAAATAGAAAAAAATATGTTATTATCATCAAAAAATAAATCAAATGAAAATAATAAAGAAGAAAACAATAAATTTAAACAATGGAATATAATTTATAATGATTATATTGATACTTTAGATAGAATATCAGTAGATAATTTACCAAATAATAAATTTATTCAAAAACCATTTATACAAAAATATTTTATTGAATTAATAAAATTAAAAGAAAAAAAATTAATAAATGATTATATTTTACAAAAAACTTCTGAAGAAAGTATCGAAATAGATGATATATTATATATATTTACAAATATTTTTAATTTAACAAAAAATGATAAAAAAATTATTCAAGAATACTTTTATATGAATAAATTATATAATTCTAATTCATCTATAAACTCTTCATCAACTATTAATAATGAGATTAATTATATAATATCTAATTTATTATATTTTTATATTAAATATATAGAATTTTATTTATTAACTACTGAACTTCTTTATAATAATATTGATTTTCTTAATCAAGATATTTTTTTTTATATTCAAAATAACCAAAAAATAATATCAAAAAAAATAAAATTTTGGAAAAATAATAATCAAATGAATCGTATTCATACATTTATTATATTTAATAATAATCTTCAAGAACTTTTTTATAATTATAAATCTTTATATAACATTTTATCAAATAAAAATTGGTTATCCAAATCTAATTCTAAAATTATCTTTAATCATTTTCTTAAATTTTTATTTACTCCTTGGTTTAATATTAATAAAGAAATTAATAACCAAGAATCCAATAAACAAATTAATAACAAAGAATCTAATAAACAAATTAATAATCTAGAATTGAATAAACAAATTAATAATCTAGAATTGAATAAAGAAATTAATAATCTAGAATTGGATAATGAAATTAATAACCAAGAATCTAATAAAGAAATTAATAACCAAGAATCTAATAAAGAAATTAATAACCAAAAATCTTTAAATAATAATGAAAAACAAATAAAAAATAATAAAATAAAATATATTTTTAATATATTTAAAAAAATAAAAAATTCAATTAAATAAAGTAAATTTAAAATAATTAAAAAAAATAATATTTTTTTTTAGATTAAATATGTTAAAATATATAACAAATTTAGAATTTGAGAAGAAAATAACTTTTATTTTACCAACAACAGGAAGATTATCTATATTAAAAACAATTGATAGTTTGAAAAATCTTAAAAATAAAAATTGGAATTGTATTATCATATTTGATGGTGTAAAAAATAATATATCTTCTAAAATAAAAGATGAACGTTTTACTGTATTAGAAATTGAAAAAACTGGTATTCGAAATAATAGTGGATTAGTTAGAAATATAGCTTTTGAATATGTTATGACTAATTGGATTGGGTTTATAGATGATGATGATACATTGTCACCTTATTATATAGATTATTTAGAAGAAGAAATTGATTTTTATAATGGTGATATTGATTGTATAATTTTTAGAATGATATATAAAAATCTAAAAATTTTACCTGATGAAAATAAATTAGATATTATAAAAGGTAATGTTGGAATAAGCTTTTGTATAAATAGAAAAATTATTGATAATAATATTAAATTTGAAAATAATGATTTTGAAGATTATCTTATTTTAAATAATATAAAATTAAATAATTATAAAATAAGTATATCTCCTCATGTAGCTTATTTTGTTAATAGTACCCCTCTGCCTCAATTATCTAATTTAAACTTATCTAGAAAATTAATTGAAAATAATTTTGAAGAAAATATTATTAATAATAATTTATCTGAATCTATTATTCAAACTAATAATGATTATGATTCTGATTTAAAAAATAATTTAATTTATAATGAAAATGAAAATAAATTATTAATTGTTTTAAATGATAAATCTATTCAAGATAATAAAAATGAATTATTAAAAATTATTAAAAATAAAAAAAAAAAATATATTGAAAATATAAATATTATAAATCAATCTTATAAAAATAATAATTTAAATACTTCTGTCTCTGAAATAAATCATCAATCCCAGAAAAAACAATTATCACTTTTATCTAACTTTGAACAAGAAGTGATATCTGAAGAAAATAAAAGTATTATACATAATTATAATGATGATTTAGATAATATTTATGATTATGATTATAATATTAATAATAATCATAATAATTTTATTAATAATTCATATTATGAAGATTATGATATTAGTTATGAATTAAATCAAAATAATATAAATAATGATTTAAATGAAGATATAAATGAATTTAAAGAAAATGAAGATTTAAATGAAGATATAAATGAATTTAAAGAAAATGAAGATTTAAATGAAGATTTAAATGAAGATATAAATGAATTTAAAGAAAATGAAGATTTAAATGAAGATTTAAATGAAGATATAAATGATTTTAAAGAAAATGAAGATTTAAATGAAGATTTAAATGAAGATATAAATGATTTTAAAGAAAATGAAGATATAAATGAATTTAAAGAAAATGAAGATTTAAATGAACTTAAAGAAAATGAAAATTTAAATGAACTTAAAGAAAACGAAGATATAAATGAAGATATAAATGAAGATATAAATGATTTTAAAGAAAATGAAGATATAAATGAAGAATTAGAAGAGAATAGATATAAAGTTCCGAAATATGAATTAAATGATATAAATTCATATAGAGCATTATATAATATGCATACATATTATTCTGATAAAAATAAAGTATTTATAGAAGTAGAAGGTGGTTTAGGAAATATACTTTTTCAGATATATTCATTATTTAATATATGTATAAATCATGAGAGGGATGTATATATATATTGGAAAGA
>JACCDO011335372.1_pt1 | contig 11689 bp, 14 predicted proteins | sample 7446101 | NCBI WGS metagenome assembly JACCDO01 (sample SAMN15323440, study PRJNA562643) | freshwater metagenome | isolation source: river surface water | place: USA:Blue River Watershed | collected 2017-08-16 | reverse complement strand
TTTGATTGTTATATGATTCTATTTTATTATGAATATTATTAAATTTTTCATCTAATAATATTTTTGATTCTTCATCTAATAAAATATAATTTAATCTTATTTTTTTTTTAATTATTTTAATTATTTGCAATAAATTAAACTTATATACATAATTATCAATATCAATAGTTTTATTTAAAAATAATGGTATATTATTTATATCAAAATTTATAACATTTTTATATATAGTATTTATTTTAGTAGTAATCTCAATATATAAATATATATCAATCTTAATATTAATAAATATTTTTTTATTATTATCTTCTGATTTTATTATAATATTATCTAATACTATATTATCTTCTGTTAATATATTATTACCTATAACAATTTTTATAATATATTCTTCATCCATTTCTGGAATAGAAAATGTTATACTTTTATTACAGACTGTTGGTCCGTAATATTCATCTTTATTAAATAAAACATTCATTATACTATCTCCTGCGTCAATACCAATATTATATTTAAATTTATTGGAATTAATTAATTCCATTATTAATATTACAGAACAAAAGTCTTAAATATTAATCGAATAAATATTGATTTTATTTAAATTAAAGATAGAATTATTATAATATTAATGGATATCAATATATATCGTTATGAAAATGAATCAGATACAATTTATAATTATAGAAAAGACTTTATATTAAATAATCATGAAGAATTTAATAAAAATGGCACAGATATTAATTGTGTTATAAAATACTCCAAAATATTAGCAAATATTAAATTTAAAAATTGTAAATATGATTTAGTTATATATGATAAATTAAAAGATTTTATATAAAACTATTTTATAGCTTAATTTATTGTGCGCCGCAGGCAAGAAAATTAATATTATAAAAATTGATTGGAAGATAGAAAAAAATATTACTTTTTCTATCTACTCCAATTGTGTTCAGACCTATGGTCAGGTAAAAAATTGATATTAAGTAATATTAAATTAAATTGTAAATAATAATGGAATCGAATAAACAGAACACAGGACTATTTGAACCAACTATGTTAAAATTATGGCTTGAGCGCAAAATTGTTAATAAGGTTAAAGTAACTATTAAAAAGAAAATTAGAGAATAAATTAAAAATCAAAGATTAAAAATATTGATATTATAATATAAAAGATACATATCTTTTATATTAAATGCCCAAAATTTGTTTTATATATACAGATACAAATGGTTTACATAAATATAATAATTTTGTATCAACAAAGAAACTATATAAATTCGCCAGATTAATTGCTTTTCATTATATTATTGGTGAATATACTGATAATAAATTTAATCAATTATTAAATAAAACAATTATCTTAAAACCAAAAACAATTAATTTTGATCCAGTCGCTCAAAAGTTTCATAAAATTAGTTATGAACAAGCAGTAGAACAAGGAATTGATAACATAGAGGCTATGAAAGAATTAAAAAATGATTTATCAAATGTTAAAATTTTAGTTAGTCATAGTTTGCCTTTTCATATTAAAGCATTACAAGTTGAATGTTTTAGAACTGCAGTTGATATTAATTTTAGTAAGTTTATTAATATTGATATGATGAGTTTTAATAATACTAATAACACTTTTCCAAAATTAGTGGATTTAGTATCAAAATATAAGATAAATGATAAATTATCTCAAATTGAACAATATAGAGAATTATTTTTTGCTCAATATAGAGAATATAGTAATAAAATGGTTAATAAACCACTGGTCATTAATAAACATGTTAATCATGACGATGTTGATTTTATAGATTAACCAATATTTAGTATAAAATTATTTTATTAGTATCTACTAAAATAATTTTAAGATATTTTTTAATTTGTGAATAATATTTATTTGCTTCCTTTTCTAATAGCATCTGCGATTGATGATACTTCTTGCCAACTACCAATATTAGGTGGATTATTCGATGTTTTTGTGCTTTTTCTAGATTTTAACATTGTTTCATAAGCTGCTTTATTATATTTATTTTCATTTATTCTAGCTTGTTTAACACCAATTAATGTAATATTAGTATCATCACAATTAAATTCTTCTTTTTCTTTTTGTGTAATTTTCTTATTAAGATCATCCATAAGACACATTTCTTTATGATTAAATAAACTATCAGTACATTTATGTGGATCAAAACCTGCCATATTTTGTTTTGGAACAGGTATTTTAGTTAAAGATTTTAATATATTATCAAATTCATTAAATTGGGGTGTTAAGTCTTTAACAATAGATTCTAATAACTCAGTGTCTTTTCTATTGGCACCATTTTTAATCAATCCTTCTAAAAATATAGATTTGAATTTAGATTTACCAAATGTTCTATAAAGAAAACAAACAGCAAATATTATTGATCTATATAATTTAATATGTTTATATAATGTATATAAAGTATCATAATCATCAATATCATCACTATTTAAAAAGAATGAACCTAAATAATCACCAATTGAACTTAAACTCTTATCATGATTTAATAATAAAATCATAGTTGTATACATTGTCCAAGATGCACAAAAACCACTATTACCTTGTAAGGGAGATATTAATTGATATTTAGGTGGCAATTTATCAAAATCTGTTTCATTTTTTAAATCTATTTCAGTTTTCTTTTCTTCATATACTTGAAGGCCAATTCTATAAGGATTTTTGATAACATAATCTTTATAAAAGAAATTCTTATTATCTTTAAATAAGTCTCTTATAGCTTTTCTCATACTAGGTCTACAATATATATTTGTATGACGATGTGGTTCAGTTCTTAATACTAAAAATGTATTATCTGGAAATTTATATATAACCAAAGAGTTTGAATGACCTTCTGTCTCTAATGTATTAAAATTTGTAAAAAATCTTAAGGCTAAATGAACAACTATTTTATTTGTTTTTTCTTTTTCAAATAAATTTAATATTAATTTAACAAAATTTTTTCTTTTGAATTCTATTAATTCACTTAATTTTTTAGCAGCATCAGTTGCATCATACTTTGTTGTTTTTAATTTATCAATTCCATATAATGTATTCAAACATAAAATTATTTCAGGTATACCATATCCTTTTTTTAAATTAGGTAGATTTAAATTAATAATTGTTTGTGATAATGATAAAAACTGTTTTTGACTATTACTATCTATATTAAGACCTTTTAATTTTAAAATTATTTTATTAAAAATTAATAATACTAAATCAGATAGATAAAATAAATTAGTAAAATTATAAAAATTTTCTAAATTATTAATATTTGACTCAATTTTATTATATGTATCTACCTCAATTTTATCCTTATATTTATTTATTAGTTGTCTACATATCTTAAATAAATCTAATAACTGAATATTACTAAAATTTAATTTAAATATTGTATTTATATTATTTAACCATAATAAAATCATTTTAGCAACAGTATCAAAAATAGTGCATAATTTTATAAAATCACTATCGTTTACTATTTTATTTATAAAATAATCATAATCAACTGTTCCCATAAATTCTTTACCAGGTATATTTATAATTGGAAATGTATATTCTAAAGTGGTATTTATAGGTTTAACATATGTATTAGATTCATTATATTCAAAACCTTTTTCTGGACCATATTTATCTGGAAAGCATAAATAATTAAAAAAATCATCGTAATAATCTTGAATTTCATTTCTAATAATATCAATCAGTGCTTTTGGTAATAGTTTATTTTTATCTAATGATAATTTCATACAGTCTAAATCTAAAATATTATTTGTTGAATATATTGGAATATTTCTTCCACATCTTGGAGATGATTGAATATCAACAATATTTGATAATCCAGTATCAATTGCTAAATTTTTAACATTGAATATTAATTGACTACTTGTTTTTAAGGCTAAATATTTTTTTTTATAAAGTAAATATTTTTCTTTGAATGACATTATATATGTTTATAATTAAAAAATAAATTAATTGCAATTAAATAACTATCTTTATAAGAATATCCTAAATTCATTGCTATTATAAATCTTTCTATTTCATTGGAATTAAAATGTTTAGAAATATTGCATAAATCCATAAAATTAAGTGGTTCATTTATATTTAATGATGACTTTATCTTATAAAAATTAATTAATGTATTATTGTCCATATTTTTAAATATATCAAATATTGTATTAAGTTTATTAACATGATCATTATATGATAATATAATAATATTATAAAAACTAAAAAATAATCTAAGTTGTAAACCATTAAAACTAAATAAATCAACACAATGTGAATATGTTAATTTGTTTGAATTTATTATATATGAAATAATATTTAATTCGAAATCAGTATATTTACTAAATATTTCGTAAATAATATTTGGTTTATCAATATAACAATATAATATGTCAATTATTGGTTCAATATTTGTATTATTAATTATTTGAATAATATTTTTAATATCATTTTTGTTCATATTAAATACATCTGTTAATATATGTATTTTTTTACTTAAATCCATTAAGATTTTTTTTATTATCTTTATCAATATAAATATCAATTTTTCTAATATTAACCTTCGGTTAGAAAGTTAATAGGATATGTCATTGCACCCTATCAATTTTGTCATTAATTTAAATATTAATTATTCTATATAATTTAATGATAACATTGAAAAAATTAAATGATATAATTAAAACAGAATTACCTAAAACTATTTATCATATAAAAGGGGAAGTATCTGGTCCAAAAATATCAGGTGGTCATTTATACTTTACATTAAAAGATGAAACAGGTAAGATTAATTGTATAATGTGGAAATATAATCTATCTGAAGAAATAGCAAATATTAAAAATGGAGATAATATAGAAATAAAATGTCAATTAAATTTTTATATTACTCGCGGTGAATTAAATTTTATATTAAATTGGGGTAAAATTATAGATAATACAGGAGATTTAAATAAACAATTTGAATTATTAAAAACAGAATTTAAAAAAATAGGTTATTTTGATAAAAAAATTAAATTAAAACCATTTATTAAAAATATTGCAATTATAACTAGTTTAAATGGAGCGGCTATTCACGATTTTTTATATACATTGAATAAAAGTAATATTATAATAGATTATATAGAATTAGATGCACAAGTTCAAGGTATTGATTGTCCTAGACAAATTATAGAATGTTTGAATACATATGATTTCTCATCGATTGATTTAGTTATTATCACACGCGGAGGTGGTAGTAAAGAAGATTTATGGGGATTTAATGATAAGAAACTAATAGAAACTGTTTATAATAGAGATTTTCCTGTGTTATCAGCAATTGGTCATATGATTGATACAACTTTATTAGACTATGTCGCAGATATATCAGCCCCTACACCATCACTTGCAGCCCAATATATAGTTGATTATAATAAAATATATTTAGATAATTTAAAACAAATAAGAGATTTATGTAAAAATAATTTAACTAGTGATATAAATAAAAATTTATTAATTTTAAATCAATTAGTTGTTAAAAAGAATGAATCAACTAAACAATATATTAATAGTAAAATAACAGAATATAATAATTTTAAATCATCCATAATATTTGAACTAAAAGATTCTATTAATAAACTAGAAATGATTAAATTAAAATATATAAATAATATAACTGTTTATTCAACATTAACAAATAATAAAAAATTAGATTATAATGATTTTAAAAAAATAATGAATAATAAAGAACCATTTATATTAGTGTGGAATGATTTAGTTTTAAATATTAATAATTATAATTAATAATGAACAATATTTTAGAATTATCAGACAAAATTGATAATGAACCAGATATAACAAAGAAAATAAAAATGATTAATGAATTAAATATACAAATAGAGAAGCAAAGAGAATATTATAATTCGATACTATTAAAAATTGAGAATTTAAGTATAAATTTTGATAAAAAATATTTAGACAAAAATATTGAATATTTAGAAGATTTATTTAATAACTCAACTGATTTAGAACAAAAAATTAATATATATTATCATATTAATAAATATTATAATGATAAATTAACTGAATTATTAAATTAAAATATAAATTAATATATATGAGTTTATCTTATTATAATTATAAACTTGATAAATACAAATTAAAATCAGAAAAACATCCTGATAATTTAATTTATAAAAAAAAATATATTTATTATATCAATCAAATTGGTGGGGGCCTTGGTTGGGTAGTAGAAGGTGTGCTTAGAGTAGGCGCATTATGTAGATCAGAAGCTATGATTAGAAAAGACTTAGTTGCAAAAACATCACAAATGACTGGAAAACAATTATTCGAGGAAACAACCAATAAATTGCTTAATTTTACACAAAAAACAAAACAAGCTGTAAAAGAAGCAGAAAAAGGAACTCTAGAAAAAGTAGCAAATGGTGATATACCAGTGCAATTTCAAAGTTTAGATAAACTAACAGTAGATGATTTAACAACTTCAGTTAAAAATATGTTAATACATTATGCAGAAAATCCTGCATGTCCTATGACTTCAATTAATATAACTGGTAAAGATGAAAATACTGTTGCTAAAGAGATTATACAAAATGTTGGAAAATTTGCAGATAAATTAGATAAAGTAGTAATTCCTAAAGTTACTACAACTGTTGATAAATTATCACCAGCTGCAATTGAAACTATTAGAAAAATTTATTTAACAATTAATGATTAATATTATTTTTTATATATGTATATATATATATGAGTTTAACTAATTATATTTATAAACTTAATAAATATAATTCAAAATTAGAAAAAAATCCAGATAATTTAATTTATAAAAAAAAATATATTTATTATCTCAATCTAGTAGGAGGTTTTGGACTCAATTGGGCAGTAGTAGGTTTAGTTAGAGTTGGTGCATTATGTAGATCAGAAGCTATGATTAAAAAAGACTTAGTTGCAAAAGCAACTCAACTGACCGGACAACAATTAGTTGAAGAAACTACAAAAAAAATACTTAATTTTACATTTAAAGCTAAAAATGTAATTAAAGAATTAGAAAAAGGAGGTCTTGACAAAATAGGTAAAGGTGATATCCCATTACAATTAAAAGAGTTAGATAATGTTAAACCAGAAGATTTAACATCCGCATTTAAAAGTGTATTAATAAATTATGCAGAAAATCCAACATGTCCTGTCACTTCAATTAATATAACAGGTAAAGATGAAAACACTATTGCAGCAGATATTATGAAAAATATGGATAAAATTGTTGATAATATTAGCAAATCACAAGTATTACCAAAAATTGCAACATCTGTTGAAAAATTATCACCAGCTGCACTTGAAGTAATTAGAAAAATTTATTTAACAGTTAATGATTAACATTAATTTTTATAAATATTTATATATATATATGTATATATAAATATGAGTCTATCCTATAATATTTATAAACTTAAAAAATATAAATCAAAATATGAAAATAAACCAGATAATATAATATATAAAAATAAATATATTTATTATTATGAACAATTTGGTGGAGCGTTAGGATTAGTTGTTGAAGGATTAATAAGAGCAGGTGCTTTTTGTAGACTTCAAAGACCAGTCACTCAACAAGTTAGAAATATATCAAAAACATTAAATCAAGAACAATTATTAGAAGAAACATCTAATAAAGTCTATGATTTTTATAGATTATTCAAAAAAAAAATAGAAGATAATGTGTTAGAAGGTATTGCTAAAAAAGAATATAAATTAAATATAGAAGAAGTTATTGATAATAATATATCAACAAATAAAATAAAAGAAGGAATAAAACAAACATTGATATCATATGCTGAAAATCCAACATGTCCTGTTACTGGTATTAAATTAACAGGAACAAATAATGACGAAATATCAAAAGAATTAGCAGGACAAATAGATAAAATTTCTGCTTTTGCAACTAATCTTAATAAAAATATAATAAGTAGTGCTTCTCATAACTTAAACCAAATAAAATTGTCACCAAATGCGATTGATAATATTAGAAATATTTATTTAAAATTAGATTAATTTAAACAGTTAAAATCTTTTCTTTCTTAGGTTTCTTAATTTTCTTTGGTTTAACAACTTCTTCTTCAGTATCTGAATTAATATCATCCAATAATAAATCATCGTTTTTATCTTTAGAATCTTTGATTACTATTAAATTTTCTTTTGTAATGTTATTCTTTGGTTTCGGTAAATTTTGTTTCTTTTCTAAAATCATATCAGTAATTTCATTATTAGTAATAATTTTATGAAATGGCCAAATACGACGATATGTTTTAGAAATAGTTACATCTGAAATACCAAAAACTTCTGATATTTGTTTTTTATTAATAGCCAAACTATAAATATTAACTACTAATAATAAACATCCTGCTGCTACAGATGGAGGTTCGTGTGTTGATGCTAAATCTAATTTATTAATATTATTGGAAATCTCTGTCGCATATTTAATATATTTTTCATCCATATCTAATTTATCAGCAAATCGTTTAATAAAATCAGTTGACTTTGAGCTTGTAAATGTATGATGTAATTCTTCTAAATTGATAAAATCCATAAATTTACGATAACCTTTATTCACATGTTTAATCTCTAATGAATAAATATCTGCAATTTCTTTTGGACTACGCGGTTCATTTTGTAATTTGCATGCATAAAATACACAAGCAGCAATCATAGAACGACGATTAATGCAACGCATAATACGATTTTTACCTTTACGTGTTCCTTTAGTATGTTTAGAATCATTCACTTTTTTATATAAAATCTTTGATGTATCAATAATACTTTGAGTAATATTATACTGTTTACATTTGTCTTGAATTTTAATTAATTCTTCCATTAAACTCTTTTCTTTGTATGGCATCTGTCCTTGGCGTTGTAATGCACTTAAACGATTAAATCCCTTACATTTAATTTTTGTCCCTAATGCAGATTTTGGAAAAAAGAAATTTGTTGGACAACCATAACTTGAATTTCCTTTATTTTCACCATCTTTATTAAATGATGGATTCTTATTCAAATATACTCCATTAATTACACCACAATCCATACAGACATTATAACCTTGATTTTCATCAACTGCTAAATTTTCGCTTTTACATGAATTACAAATATTCTCATTCTGTTCTGTTTCATCATTAATATTAACTCCAAATAGAAGATTATCAATATCTTCATCATTCATGTCTAAAAATTGATCTGTCATTATAACTAATATAAAGAGTATCTAGTCTTTATATTAGTTAATCAATTTTTATTAATAAAAGATACTATAATTATGTAAATTATTAAATTCAATAAAAGATTCAATTGCATCTATAAAAGTATGTAAATGTCTACGGTGTGATTTAAGTTTTTCATGAATTTTTTTAATATTCTTATCATTAACAATTATATATTCATTATTAAATAAAGGTTTTAATGTGTGTGATTTTAATAAATATATTTTAATTTGTTTATTATAAAAATATGAATCATTTTTTAATCTTGAAATCATTAATTCAGTAGCATTATAAATATTTGAGGTATTTATAAAAATATAATGATAATCGCGATTGGATAGATTATCATGATTAATAATTGTATAGTCTTGCATTAATTCTTCTGGATTATTTTCAATTGGTTTTGAATAATATGAAGTTATATAAGAATATATTGTTCCTACTGTTATTTCATATAAATTTTTAATAAAGTTCATTATAATTATAACATATAAATAAAATAATCAACCGCATAATGATATTATGAAATACAACATACTCGGTCGCCATGACGAATTAATGATTGAGTAAAAGTAATAACGATATCTTCATTCTCAAAAGAAAGTTTTTTACTTTGCCAAATTTTAATCATAATATCCATATTATCCATATCATCATCATGTGGTGTTAAATGATGTTCTTCTATAATTTGATAATCATTATTTGATACAGTCCATTCATAGAATTTTTCACCGCCTGCGGCGCCACAACCTTTATTGTATTCCTCATATATACTACAGATTGCAATTGGTTGTAATTTTTTAATTGCTTCATAATCATATTCACTATAATTTGGTTCGCACCAGTTTAAAAATAAAATACAATTTCCAATTATTTGTGGTTTATCACTAATTAAATTATCAATATATTGATAATAAGGTTCCATAATTACTACTCCATGATAACTAGAAGGTTCTGGGTCAATTAAAATCCATTCAATATTATTATTATTATTAGTATAATGTTCAATTGAACCAGAACCACTTCCAATACTTACAATTGGTAGTGTATATCTATTATAAAAAGATACTAATATTTGTTTAATTTTTTCTTCTCCAAATGATCGTATTCCTTTATTAAAAGTGTAGCTAATAAGTTGCTCCATTATTCAATATTAAATTAATAGTTATAATCAAATAGTATTTCAATTTTTATACATATGGGTAATTCCCAAAGATGTTAGCGTACATTCAAAACAACCGAAGGTTATTGTTATCAATTTTGAATGGCGACTAACACATATATATATGTATAAAGTTAATCCGCTATATATAAAAAATACTTTGTATTTTTTATATCTGCGAATCAATTTTTATGGCTTTATGAAATTTAATCTATTTTTATTATATAAAAATATATTATAATTATAGATAATAAATATCGAAGATTATGGATATAATATCAAATGGTTATTATTTATTTAGTTGGTTAAGTGGATTTAGAAATAAACAAGATAAAAATATAATAATTGATCCAATTTCATGTTTAGTAAAATTAAGTTTATTAAAATTTTATCCAGTTGGATCTAAAATTCATATTTCAGATAATATGATAAGTATATTAGAACCTAATCTAACTCAAGGTGCATATAGATTTATCAAAGGAGATAATAGAGAAGATTTACATAATTTATATGTTCCTATAATCAAATCGATTGAATGGTTTTGGGATGAATCTAATAAGGAAATAAAATATTTATTTGATTATGCAATAAATGGTTTAGAAAATTTAAAATCAAGTTATCCTCATAATAGTACAATTACTCATACATTAGATTTATATATTTTTCATTTAACTACAAAACAAACAAAAACATTACAAAATAAAGAAATTAAATATAAAAATCCAGAAAAAACAGAAAATAATGAAATACATGATTTTGTAAAAAAATTATGGAATAAAAGAGAAATACATATAATTATTGAATTATTATTAGAATTTAATTCTAAACAAGATGAAAAACAAATATTAGATTCTATATTAAGCTTATCAGAGGCTAAAGAAAATAAATTAAAAACATTTTTAAAAGAACATTTTGCATCATTATAATAAAAGTGAGATATTACCACTTTTAAAGTTAATTTAGATTAATTAATAATAAACCTATGGTTAGTATTATGAATAAAGTATTAGATACCATAAAGGATTTTAATATAATTAAAACAGATAATAAAATGATAATTAATTGTACTAAATATAATTTAATTCTATCAATTAAAGATGGAACTGTTTTAATAAATATAATAGATGAAAATAAAGAAAAAATAGGATTAAACGAATTAAATATTAATGATAGAATAACAATTTTATATAGAGATATATCTGATGAATTAGGAAAAAAGTATATAAAACCTATAAAAATAATTAAACATTTTAATTATATATTAAATAGTGATAG
>JACCDO010784153.1_pt1 | contig 11690 bp, 9 predicted proteins | sample 7446101 | NCBI WGS metagenome assembly JACCDO01 (sample SAMN15323440, study PRJNA562643) | freshwater metagenome | isolation source: river surface water | place: USA:Blue River Watershed | collected 2017-08-16 | reverse complement strand
CTCCCAACTCTTCTACTTCTCGATGGTGATGTCTGGACTCATCCAACCTGTTTTCAGGAGGCACTAGCTCTTTCAGCTCATTAGTCAATGCTTCCGCTTTGTTTTTCATTATTGAGCAGAATTTTCGATATTCTAATCCGCGAAGCAGGGTTTGGACGCCTTTGATTGCACGATTGTTGTTACCCTCCGCCACGCGAGTGATTGTTGCCATAACCTCCGAAGAAGTCAGCCCTTCTAATTCAGCAAAATCCTCCAAAAAATTATCCATCATTTTCTCAAAGTCACAGAACAAAGTAAAGTATTGAGTGCGTTGTTCTAAATCAATATCCCAATCTCTGAAAATCGAGCAATGTTCTTCAATAAAATCCTTTAATCCCCCATCTCTGGCGGGTTGAATGAACTTGCTGAATAAAAATGAAATAGCTCGAGCAAGCAATGCGCCACTTGGTGATTGAGACCAATGACTCTCCATTTAGAAAGCGCGATAATCTTTCGATGCTGTGTGAAGTTTTATGGTAGAAATACCCTTGACACTTAAGGAATTATAACACGTGCAACATTAAGACCCCTTTTGTTAAAGCATGATAAACAAAATGAATCTTCTAAAGAAAAGAGTTGTTTGATGGTTTATGTTCATTAAAAATTTCAATTTGAGTCGTTGAAAGGAAAGTCGGATCGCGTTTTGCGTCCTTCGTCGTTCTCGAAATCACTTTAGGATACCTTCATTTAAGATTTAAGCAAATTTGTTTGTAGTTGTAACTAATGGAAGAGGTCGCTCGTGCCGACTTGGGACACGGCAACCGCATACTTCTTAAGGCTCCAATTCATGACCTATATCCTGGTGAAACTATTAGAGGTGTTGTTGAGCTCAATCTGACTACAATTCCTTATCTTGTCCGTGGTGCTTGGGTTAAACTTGCTGGGGTAGTCTGTGAAAAAGCTCCTGTTGCAAACAACGCACCAGACGATGAGGTTGAGCAGTCACGGCAGCCCATCAATATTATACAATTATTACGTGAAGATGAAGATTTCTATAATGGAGGTGTAGCAGAAACTTTTATTGGGCTCGGAGAGACAGTAGATGCTAACGAATCGGACCTCCTTGAGCTAACCGGCACATATTACTTGTGGCCTTTCACATTCAAGCTGCCATCGCATTGTCCCTTCTCATATTGCGACGATCGAGTGGAGGTAACATACACACTTACAGTTACATTGGATACTCCTGCCATAGCCCGCGGTATCGGTACATTAACACATTCGATTGTTGTGGGTGCAATGACGAAAGAGGATTTGGAATCCCAAAACACACATACCTCAACCGGCGTTCTCGGCTTCCATTTACCATGTACGAATTCAACTTTAGCACAAACACCAGTGGTTAAAACCGGAATGTGGGCGTTGTTGCGCCGAGCTTGGAGCTTATTCCGCCCTCCTCAGCCCCAGCCGTATTTGCAATTGCAAATGGAACACCCTGCTGTGTTTTCATTCGCTGACACTCGAAGTGTACTTGCTATAAAAACAGTTGTGGAAAAATTAAATATTTTGCATAAATACATTTCCATTCGGTTTAGAGTATGCTGTGACGTTTTTGTGCGTTCAAATGAGTTTACACCGTTTGATGTTATCACGCCTGAAAACGAAGAGTACGGCAAGCATTGCGACGTTATATGGACTAACGAGCAATTGCATCATACAGGATCTAGAAATCAACAAAGCAAAGCGAAAAAACGAAATGGTGCATCTTTAAATAAACTATACCGTACTACACTTTGGAAATCAGAGAAAAAGCTGCGACTCAACCACCACCACGTATTTGAGCATGCAAATCAGGACGACCACCGAGGGCTCACGACAATTGACGTACCGGTTATAGTGCCGATTGTGATTAACACGGCAGAAAAGGCTAAAAGTTTGCGTGATTGGCCTACACCAACTGCTCTTGCTCATAAGCTTGATGAATCAGCAAAAATTTTCATGTTTACTTCGAGCTCTCCACTTACGAAGCTGCGATATGTCTTAGTGGCTGAATTGTATGCGTCATCGGAACCCTTAAACAGAGAACCTAATTTAAAGTTTGTATGTTCGCAAACGAAGGAAATTTTAATACTACCGCCAGCCACTTTGCAAGGTGAGCATCTCGTCAGCACAGAGGGATCGCGAGCTCTTATGAATGGTGAACCGATGTTGGTCGATGAAGCCGCTTCTTTCATACAATCATCGTCTTTACAAGCAGATATCCCTCGAACTCCTCAGGCCCGACTCGCTCCCGTTCGAGTTGTTGCAGAGCTTATTTCTAGAGGACCTGCTGCTGTGTTGATTGACCAAGGACTGCGCAGGCCGAGGACTGAGCGGGAAAATCTAGAGCATTTCGGGTGTTTACATCCTGTTAATGTTACAGCCGCAACATGCTTAGCAGGAACACCTATGTTTAGTCCCGCTTTGGCCTTTGTCTGCAACGTTAACTATACGAGTAACAATGCTGTCAGTGTCAGGCGCACCCTGCGCAGGACATCAGCTAATGACACTGAAAATCTCCGCGTACGTGAAAGCAACAATAGGAACGGAAATGATATTTCTCTTATGCCTATGTATCCAAGTATGAATCCTTACACGCCGATACGCGAGAGACTAGCTGATGCCTCGTCTGCGGCTGTGCCTATAGTTGACAATCCGGATCCCATTGTGGTGGTAGGAGAATTTGAAGCTGAGAGAGTTGATCTGGAGTACGAACATGATGTGCAACACGCTGTATCCAGACCCCTGTTTCAATCATTGCGAATGCCGCTCTCAAACTATGAAGGTTCAGTTCTGTCACCATCTCACGAAGAAGCAAAATTCGATGAAGATGATACAAGCAGCTTGGGAAGGGTTGGACCGATCTCAGCAGTGCAGTCGCCACGTGATGACTTGCATGACTCTACTGTCGGTGTGCGATTGATGTCGCCCGTATTTCCAAGTCATGATTCTATTTCTGTGCGAGGTGACTTAGGGTTGCTTCATGATGCAGAGGTGCTTTCACTGCCACATCTGCAGAGCTTCGAAGATTTGCTCCATCATGTGTCTTCCCTTGGCAGCGGTACTCACAGAGATTTGAGCAGAGGCTCAGTTACTGAACTACTTCGGCATTGTCAGCTCGTGGGAACCGCATTTCTAGGTCTGTCGCATGAAAAGTGTTTGGCTTTGTTGACTTGTGTATCGTCTCCATCTGAGAGAGAGGAGGTCCTGATGTTTTTGGTTCGTGAAAAATGGCTAGATGAATCTGCGCTCCTTACTCTGTTTAATTCAATAAATGGATGTATAGATCATTGCTTCGATCTCAATATGCAAAGAGAACGAATTAAATCGCGTCTGCGGCACGAAATTTTGAGCCGGTATGAGGGGTTTATTTAGAACATAGGTATATTCAATTAAGTAATTAGTGATTAATTTGTAAATTCGAAATATTTATAGCGGTGTTTATTATTTTACTTAAAAGAATTAAGAGGAGAAACCATTTCCTCTCAACCCTACTCCAGGAATTGGGTTAGAATATAAACCGTCCTTCTCCTTCGAATTTTACTAGTCCAAAATCCAAAAGGAGATTACCTCTCTTTTCGGAAAGAGACATTCATTCATGATGGTGTGTTATATTTCAGAGTATTGGTAAATATGGCGGAAATTAAAGAAATGAAGCTGAAGACATCATCAGGCTTCGTTGCCATGTGTGCAGGCTCTTTAGCGGGCGGGATAGAGTGTATAATTGTATGGCCTCTGGAAAACATCAAAACACAGCTTCAGTTGTTAAAGTTGCCTAAGGATAGTAGCAAAATTCCGTTTACTGGTATGATCAGTGGGTTAAGATATACTATTCAGACTGGTGGATATCTATCTCTTTACAAAGGTTTAGATGTTACGCTTATTGGCGCCATGCCGAAAGCTGGCATTAGATTTAGCGCGAATTCTTACTTGAAAGATATCATAAAAGATCCTAAAACAGGTAAACTTAATAATTTTGAGCAATTTCTCGCTGGGGCTGGAGCAGGTATTTGCGAAGCAGTGTTAGCAGTCACTCCCATGGAGACAATCAAAACCAAACTTATAGAAAAGAATGCCAATTTTTTGACTGGTGTGAAAATGATTTTGCGGGAGAGTGGACCTAAAGGTTTGTATCAGGGTCTAACCGCTACGATCTTAAAGCAATCCTCTAATCAAGGTTTCCGCTTTATGGCTTTCAACAAGTACAAAGACGTGATCTCCAAAATGCATTCAGAGAAGCTGTCTGCGTTTGAAAGTCTCATTGGTGGTATGATTGCGGGCTGCTTTAGTACCGTGTGCAATAATCCTTTTGATGTTATTAAGACACAAATGCAAGGTATGAGAGCCTCACAGTACAAAAATACTGTAGATTGTTTTCGACAATTGCTGCGTGACGAAGGTGTGCAAGGCTTTTACAAAGGCTTGATACCGAGACTTGGTCGTGTTGTTCCTGGACAAGGGATCATTTTCATGTCTTATGACGTTATAGAAACCAAATTAATAGACTTGCTTTAAAAAAAAAAAATCTTATATAGTTTTTATGTGTTTTACTAGATAAAAATGTGGCAATAACGGAGCCAAATCGTTTCAATATGTGATATACATTGCTAATAGAAGTCGCATTATTATATTTTGTTCAAAAACAAAAAAGTTCTTGGTCTCAACCTTTTACGATTCTCAAATCCTTTTTCATTATATCCCTAGCAAATTCCAAAGTCCACATTTCATAGGGGCACCCTTCATCGATCAGAACTTGCTCCGCATAATCTCCCCAGTAGTGGGAACATCTCACTGGGTGTCCCATCTGCATCATCATCGAGCGCAGGCGAATGGATAAGAACTGTGCCATGACCAAGTTTCCTGCCGCTTCTGTCCAAGGATCGTCGCGATAGAGATCATCCATAAATTGTTGAATGTTTTTGGAACCAGTGACGTCTCGCCCAAATGAATCAAACCCGAACTCGACCAAACGGAATATATTTTCCATTTTCATATATTTCGATTTGTACCCGCCCGCCATTGCAATATTTTTTATCATCTCTTGGTCTCGTTTCTTTAGTGCGACATAAATTGCGCATGCACTGAGGCGTTCCCCTCTTGTAAGACGCTTAGTTGCACCGAAATCGATAAGTCCTATTCGATTATCTCGCAATAACATAAAATTACCAGCTTTGGGAGAGTTAGAAAACACGTTGGTATGCAATCAAACAAAACAGCAGACATATATACTCATATTAACTCACCGTGAGGATCTGCATTAAAGCATCCATCTCGAAAAAGCTGTTTGGCATGTATTGCCATTAGCGTTTCCACGACTTGCGGAGTGTTAATAGGAAGCGTGGACTCGACGTAAGTCGCTGGGCGACCCACCCAGGACCCCCATAAAGTGTTATACGCAAATATGGCGGAGTTACACACTGCATCAGATAGCTTTAAATACTTTTGATAAGCAGCCATTTGCATTTTAGATGGTCCTTGGTACATAGGAGGCAAACCATCTCTTTCGATTATTTCTGCTTGTGCTTTTTCAAATTGCTCCACAGTTTTACCTTCTTTTTGGGCTATCACCGCTACAAATTCACGGATGCCGTCTACTAGCTTCTTTCCATGCAACAAATCCATGACCAGTACACGTGGTGTACATAGCTCTATCCGCGGAAGTGGCATTACTGCAACACTTGGAATGAATCCCCCTTCACGCATGTTGCTACTAATTACAGCCAAATTGGCAGCTTCAGTCTGGTAATTGAACTCATCGCCGAGCATTTTCTCAAGCTCAGTTAATGTAATAACTTGTTCGGGGGCTGCAATTTCCATGAATGTACGAATGGTACGCATATCACCTGTAAACAGACGCAAAGAATGAGGATATTGTACTTTGACTGCAACCTCTGAACCATCTTTCAGTTTTGCGCGATGAACTTGTCCAATAGATGCTGAACCTAGTGGCAACTCGTCAAACTCACTAAAAACCTCGTTAGGATCTCTGCCGTAATCTTCAGTTATGGTCCGCAAGAGGACCTCTTTCGGTTGCGCTGGCACTTTATCTTCTAATGTTCGCAATTCATCAATCCATACCTTTGGAAAAGTTTCCGTTAAACCAGCGGCTAATTGACCATATTTTGTGTACATGCCTTGAAGTTGTCTGAGAGCTTCAACTGTATCCTTACAATACCTATTATGCAACTGATCCCACTCTTTCTCCGCATCAGCTGGATTCGACGGCTTGATGAACTTTAGTTTGAATTCTAGAAATCGGTAGTGCGCGACAGTGGGGCCCAGTTTCGACCATAATTTAACAGTTCTCTGAAATCCTTCATCGTTCTCATAACGATAATAACCCAAAGCACTTGCAACACCTGTTATACCTGCAGCGAGAACTAATTTTGCCATATTAACGGTAAATATCACAATATTCTAATAGTTAATATATAATTATGCAGATTTTATCACTAATATATAATGTAGTGAACTAGTCGGCTGAAAAATATATTATTGAAGAAAAACTGGCGAATAAATTCAGATCGTAAACCTGTCATGAAGAGTTCCTGACCCACATCGTAAAAAATGTGGGAACTGTGGGTCCTCTTTTTATTGGAGAGATGTAGAGACTTGGAAGCCAGCCTACTCGCGACGACGGATACTGAAGTGAACGACGCGCGTTTGCTCAGAAAGTGTGTGTGCCTATAGTGTCTGACGTTGCTGTTCTGAGGATATCATTTGAGTCCTTAAATAATTTTTGGATCGCTTTACTTAAACACATTAATTTGTTGTAACACTTTCCTATTGCTAATCGTATCCAGAAATAATGAGTGATTTCGCAAATGAGCTTCCAAAGGAGGAAATCGATGACGATCAAGCTGCAATGGATGCTATGTTTAATCTAAAGTTAAAGAAGAAGAAGAAGAAGAAGAAGGTAACTGAGGATGGAGAAGGAGGGGACGATGGCGCTGATAAAGAAGTCGGCGCAACTGGAGGAGAAGGCTCGGCCCCAGGAGTAAGCCAAAGTCTAAGCTCCGAAAGCGATTTCCCGCCAAAGTACACGTATTCAGAAATGCTTACACGTGTATTTAGCCTACTACTCGAGAACAACCCAGAATTGCAAAATCGTCGCAAGTTTCAAATCAAACCTCCTCAGCTTATGCGCGTGGGTACTAAGAAAACAGTTTGGACTAACTTCGCCGAAATTTGTGGTATGATGCGTCGCAATGTTGATCATGTTTTCCAATTCATGATGGCTGAGTTAGGTACTGAAGGTTCTATTGACGGTAGTGCTCGTTTAGTAATTCGCGGAAAATTTGTACCGAAATATATCGAATCTTTGCTAAGAAAATATATTGGAGAGTACGTGACGTGCCAGATGTGTCGTAGCTTTAATACAACATTGCGACGAGATCCTACTTCACGATTGTATTTCGTTGAGTGTATTCCTGCGGAAGGCTTGACTGCAGGCGGATGTGGATCTTCTCGTTCTGTTGCGCAAATTAGGGCAGGTTATCATGCGACTACTCGTGCGGATCGCCGCACGCAACGCAATGCACCGGCCAAGTAATTTACCCAACGACATTGTCCATATATAAAACTATGTGTATCCAACTAAAGACAATATTTATATAACTGCATATAATAGCTTTCCTTTGTGCATGTATGTATATTTTTCGCTACTTCCTCGATTATGCTAGCGGCAGCTCAGCACATAGGCTTAAAGCGCACCCAACTACACTAGCCGTGATAAACGAAAGCACTTTAGCGGTGGAGATGAGACACCTCCAAACCTTATGCCTAATCCCAGGGTACGCCAAGTGTACCATCCAATTGCTGAATATCTTGCATATCCTGGGGCGCCAAGAAGCATTTCAGATCCCCGTTGCGAATATTAGTAGAATTCATTGCGGAGGACCGTCGTCCTCTAAAACTATTAAGCAGCAAATGCTCTGAGTTCGTAGAGCGCGGTATGACAACCATCCCCTCTTGTAAGGCCCAGCAGATTACAACTTCCGCTACAGTCACGCTATAAGTCGCGGCAATGCGCGATAAGGTCTTGTCCGTGAGTACTGGATTAATTCCTTGCAGAACATCCTTGTGAAGCCACTGTGAACCCAACGTGCTATAGGCCATGTACTGTACGCCCTGTGCTCGAAGAAACGCTCTCACCTCCCTGTCTTGATGAAATGGATCGCACCAATTTTGCACCGCAGTAACTTGTGTCATTTTCCCGTTGTTATTAGCCTTTGAAGTTGTTAATTGAAGTAGCTCCTGCAAGAGTGGTAAGTCAAAGTTACTGACTCCTATGTGGTTTACTAAAAATCCATCTCTCTTCTGCTCCTCTAGGTTGCGCCAAGCATCTTGCCATGTATGCCGTAGTTGCTCTGAAGTACAATGACCCTCCCAACAATACGGAGAATGCAAAAGCACAAGATCTAATGGTTTTGTATTTCGTGTTAGCAGGTTGCGACTCTTCGTCAAAGCGTCATTCATCGCTGTCCTCTCGAAAGATCTTGGATGAATCTTTGTCACAATATATATATCTCCATAAGAACATTGGTTGCTACTCATTAAGTCATTATGAGCAAGGAAACTCTCTATGCCACGACCAACTTCTGCTTCCGAGTACCATTCCGGTGCTTGCGCTGTATCAATTAACATAACCCCATAACTTAGAGCTTCTTCTACAACGGAGGAACCGTACCCACGTAAGGCTGCCGTTCCTATCCCCAGACGAGGTAAGCCTTTCCCATCCCTAAGTTGTATTGTGGCACTTACCATGACGGCACCATGATGATGTTCGTCTAATTTTTGATTATGAGCATATACACTTGCGATAAGCAGGGCAAAACAATGCAGCAAATGTATGGCTAATAAAAATAAAACACGAAGCATGCCTTTAAATTTAGGGTGTTTTTCTGCTCTTCAATCTTCATCTGGACTTTTTGTGAACTTGAACCCAACCAAGGTTGAATATTCCGTTATTTAGTAATATGTACATCAGGAACATTTCAAACATTTTCGTGATAATTTCTATTGTTGCTGCAACTTTTTTGCCTTTTTGAAAATCCACACTATCGGAAGAAGAATTATCAAACCGATTCGCACCGCATCGATGAATCGGTGGTAAAAGCTGTGCAGCACCGAATTCAACTCAACTTCACTTGCCTTAGCCGCAAAGAGAATGGAAACAGATAATTGATGTAAAGTATTGATTAAAGCAATAATTTCTTGACGAGTTAGTAAAGGCGCCGATTGAGGAGTTTGCGGTTTTGAACCAATGTCCCGCAATTTCTGATGCTCCAATTGCACCATCAATGCCCGCGCCAAATCATCTTCGGATGTTAAGAGTATCTTTATGCTAGTCCCCAGCCCTAAAATTTGTAACTTGCCCCAAACTCTACACTTGTCACAAGCAACGCAGTCCATAATTCTCGTTATGTTTCGAAAGCGAGCACGAAAGGTCTCTTGAAGTTGTTTGCTCTCCAATAGTGCAGCCTGATAACTTGATGCATCACCTGATGATGACGCTTGAAACAATCGAGCTTCGTCAAATCCTCCTCTGCACTCCATTATATCATCCAAAGGAGGAAGCGCATCTTCCCCGAATATATTTGCCGCTTCCTCAAGAGTGACACCAGCCAACGAAGTTCTTAATACTTCATCGCTCAAATTAAAAAGTGTTCTCTGTGCGGTAGAAACTGACGGAGTCTTGGCATGAACCAGCAATCTTATTAATGTCGCAATATATTCGTCATTAAACGGATCGCCGGTGTCGTATGAGTAAGCTGATAGGTGCGACGCGGCTTTACTAACTGCTCGAAGAACGAAAAGAAATGTAAAATATAAGTTATTGAGTCTTTCGGGATGGCTACCCACCCGTTGCACAAAGAGAGGGATATTGATGCCCCAAGATTGACTTTCTTCGAAATAGTACCTAGATGAGTATTAAGAAAGGGTTCGGAAAGCAGTTAGCAAATAATGTAAAGCTTCCCAACGACACATTGCACAGACATTTTTTTACTACTTACTCCTTTGCGATATGAGTGCTAATAGATGCTTGTAAACCACTTATCAAACGATAAAACACTCTCTTTTCCAGACACTGATCATGACCATTGTTTCTTGATGTACCGCGGTATCCACCATCTGAAAAACAGTTTTCTTCTTGAATTGCTTTCCATACCCGAGTTGCAGACTCACCAGCGTATCCTGTAAACGATTCCGGATTGTCAATCAAATTAACATACACACCTCTCTTTTTTTGTGACACTCGTGCTTTTGACAAGATGTTTGGATGATTTTCGGCGCAAACTGAACTCGCGTCGTTTTCCATCATCTTAGCGAATGGAGAAGTTTCGAGTAATTGGATTAGTGATATGTAAGCTCTGTCGACTTAAGATCTCAATGAGGAAATATATGCAAAGTGTTTTTTATAGTTGAATTGCAGTTTATTTTTATTTGGAGAAGTTATATACTTACCTGTTCAGTTCTAGGCGTTGTAGAAATTTCGTCAAGTTGTGCGCAGTCATCTTCTACCATGTCCGTCCAGCGGTTTAACTCTGGATCGAAGTCGCATGTGTTATGCAGAAATCCTTTGGCTGTGTTAATTGAATCGATAATTTGCGCCTTGCATGCAAATGCTTTCTCGCCAGTATTTTTATTAGTTCCACGTTTTCCGTTGTCGTACGCATCATTCGTCATGAAGTACGAATCATAATCTGAGTCCATCGAGGCATCTTCTCTGTTTGCCTGAGCAATGTGCTTGCTGCTCATTTGAGAGTTTTCTTCGGGTCCAGTCTGTAATAAATTACCGAAGTGCCAAGATTGTTGACGCAAGTTATGGTCAAGGACACCATCGATTAGATTCAGATTGTGCGCTAAATTATCCTGAGTAATAGTCGTAGGTAAAGATGCATCGCTTTTAAATGCACTAAATTTAATTTTATCGTCAGTGATGCTCTTGGGCGACACAATCTTTGGGGTATTTGCCGAGTTTTGTTGCAATGCAGGAGAGGCTCGAAGAACAGAACCTTGCTCGTCAAACCAGTTACGGGGAACTTCTTGTTCATCACAAGCGCAAACCGAGCAACCCTCCATTGTACATTGGCCTTCTTCTTGCCAGAAAGGGCATGGTCTTTCCAAATCAACTCGAAAGTAACGAAAGAACGTACTACGGGTAATGTTCCTAAGTAAAGGTCGGAAGAAACTCTCAACTGCAAGATTCACACTGTAAAAATCACAAGCACAATCCGTTATTTTCCCCGCTGGATTGACTGTTTCGCATAAATGACATTGTAGGAAATTGCGAATATGAGCTTCGATTGGGGCAAACTGTGGCAAAATTAACAACACTAAAAAAAACAATCGGAACTCCAAGGTAACATTCATTGTTTGCTAATGTTAGAAATACTTAAATATAAGCGTTTAAAGACTGGAAAATGGGTCTTTAAAACTTTATTTAATATGAAAATATGGAGAAAACCTTCAAGAAAGGAAATTTCCATTTTTCAATATTATTGAAACCAAATTGGAAAGGGGACAAATCCTTTTTTCTTCCTTGCAAGCTGCTGAAGCAGCGGATAATGGCAGCACATTGTCACATCTAACGACCAATTAGAAGCTGCCCTGGGTTTATTTTCCAATATTCAGCTATCTTAATGACATTATATTTAAAATCTTTTATT
>JACCDO010415224.1_pt1 | contig 11690 bp, 13 predicted proteins | sample 7446101 | NCBI WGS metagenome assembly JACCDO01 (sample SAMN15323440, study PRJNA562643) | freshwater metagenome | isolation source: river surface water | place: USA:Blue River Watershed | collected 2017-08-16 | reverse complement strand
TTATGCTTAATTGAGTTTTTAATTGTTTTAAATTTTATTTATTAAAATTATTGATGGCTTTACAAAATATTTCAATTAATATAGAAAAGATTATAAAAAATAATAAAATAAGCAAGGAATACAATGTAATTAAAGATATGGAAGATAAAATTGTAGAAATATATCAAAAAAACAATGATACAGAATTTCTAAATGAAAATAAATTGGGATTTCTCTATGAAATCAATGATAATTATTGCTCAATTAAATTTCATAAAAATATAGAAGAAATTTTAAAAGAATTTAAAATTAACGAAAATATTTTATCTAATAAAGATAAATTTGTTTTTACAGGAAGTGCAATAAGAACAATATTATCTCCAAAAGAATCATACAGAAAAGAATTATTTATTAACGCTATAGAAGATATAGAATGGAATAATATTGTATCAAATTTAGATTCTTATGAACAAACCGACACCATATATTATAAAAAATCAAAGCATCATGTGATAAATTTAGTTAAAAAAATCCATGCGACTCCATCAGAAATTATATTAAATGGTCCATATATAAAAAGATTTGGTCTATTTAATGATAAATTTTATGCAACACCTATGTTTATATTTGATTATAATTTAAAAATAAAATATCTTAGAGATGACTTTATAGACCCAATAAAGAAAACTCCTTTAGATTTATTTGACTTAGAACCATCAGTAATTAAAACTGAAGAAGATATATTTGATATAATTAGTAAAAAAGATTATGAATCTTTAATGCATATAACTTCATTTGATCTTAATAAAATAAAAGATAATTTAACTTGTATTGAATTTGCATTAGATTTATATGTAAAGGAAGAGTGTCAGATTATTCAAAATCAATTAAAATTAATCATTTATGAACTATTAAAACATGTAAAATTTAGAAGAAATCCAGGATTTTATGCAGAACTTATTAAATTGGATAATTATGATTTAGAAATGTACGAAATTTTAATAAATCCAGAATATATAAAACTAAGAAAGAATATTCAACCATATAAAAACATAGAAGATTTAAATATATCTATTTTAAATTATTATATAATAAATGATTTAGTAGATGACTTTTATGGTTATATTAAATTTTTATGTAAAAAACCGTCTTCCGAAATATTTAAAACAATAATAGAATATAATCCAAAAAAAATAATATTAGAAGGTATTAAAAAGAAATATTTTAGTGATTATAACATATATAAGATTATTTTATGCTCACAACAATTAAATTATCTTAATGAAATTAATTTTGATATAAATATTGCAGTAAACTTTTTAGATAAAATAATGGAAAAGTGTTTAACTAAATCTTTTTATTATTTATATAAACAAGATACAAATATAATTAATACTCTTAATCAAAATAATGAAACTTTATTACATTTAATACATGTTTCACAAAAAGAAGAATTATTAGAAGATATGATACATTTACTAATTACTTTAGATGAATCAATATTATACAAAAAAGATATGAATGATAATACACCATTATTATATCATGCAATAAATAAAAATTATAAAATTGTAGAGATTTTAATAAAAGTAATAAAGGAGAAAAATCTTATCAAAATATTTGAGGAAAAAAATAATAACAATGATACAATTTTACATATCTTAACAAAATCCAATGAAAATATAAAATTAATAAAAGAGATAATTTATGATAATATGGAATTATTAAATTTACAAAATAAAGACGGAGAGACTCCTATTATTATAAGTTGTAAAAATTCTGCGGAAGATGTATATTATTTATTAAAAGGTTTAGATGCTAATATGGATATATGTGATATGTATGGTAATACTCCAGAACATTACATTTGTCTAAATGAAATATGTTTAGGTATGGCTATTAGAAATAAAGAAAATATATTTGGCTATACACCATTAGATTACTGTAAAATTTCAGATAAGTATTATTATTTTACGACATAGTACCATTTTAGTACTTGTTATACCAAATAAATTAAAAACTCAAAATTTCTTTTCTTAATTTTAAATATATATCACCATAAATAAAATCATTAACAATATCTTTAATGTCATCTGTTCCTGTCATTCTATTATAAATATGATTCATATCATCTTTTGAATCAAGATAATATTTACACCCTTTTATGAAATATACTATCATATGATACAAATCATAATATTTTTCCCCTTCACCCCATAATTTTATTATTTTTAGATAATCTTTTTTAATCGTTTTTTTAGTATTATCTAAATTATCCATAATATTTACTTATTATAATTTATAATAACATATTTTTTTATTAAAAAAATTGAAAATATTATTATTTTAATAGAATGATTATATATGTAAAATAATATATTTATCAAAATGAATAATACCATATTTCGCCTTTCTGAAGAGATTATTAATAAGCGTTCGGCACATATTCCATCCGAAATGTCTCGTTCGCTAAAATCCCTTCGTGCTCGTATGCATACATGCGTAATTTTTGATACAAATGGTACACCTCTGGTTTACGGTTATAATGATTTTAATGTTCGTTCTCCTACAACTGAACATGCTGAAGCAATGGCAATGCGTAAGCTATTGGCATCTATTAAAGTAAAAAATCCTCGCGCACATCTTACTGTAAATCTATTGGTTGTTCGTACTAATGGTGGTAATAGTAAACCATGTGAGAATTGTATTCGACGCATGCGTAGTTATTCCCAATATTTTACAATTAAGAAAATTTATTATAGTAATTCTGAAAGTGATTCAGATGAACTTTATATTGAAAAAACAAATTTAAATAATTTACTTGATGACCCAAATAAGCATGAATCTTCTTTTTACAGGAACCAGCGTTTGGGTACTCTGAGGAATCTGAGGCAAGATAAAAGTTCTAGCGATGAAAATGAATATAGTAGCGATGATTCCACTAAAAGTGATGATTCCAGGAATAGTGATGGGGAAATTAAGCAAAAGAAAAAGAATTTTCGAAATAAATACTGATTTTATATTTTTTATTTTTTTATTATATATAATTTCCATGAAAATAGGATATGATTTTGATGGAGTATTTCATACTAATGTAAATAATGAAAATGTACTTGGAGAAAGAACACATATAGAAGGCAAAAACTTAATACCATTTTATGTGATTCTTGATAGAATTAGACAAGAAGTTATAGATGGTCATGAAGTATTTATTATTTCAAGAAATAATAGAATTGAAGTTGTGGATAATTTAAAAAAACTTGCAATAGATTCATTTTTTAAAGATGAAAATATTATTGCGGATTTAGGTTCAAAAGATATACCCAAAAGTAAAATTATAAAAGAATATAAAATAGAAGTATTTTTTGATGACTCTGTTTATAATATACATGAGATTAACCGTGAGAAAAAGAAAAAGAATTTAAATACAAAATTGTATTTAGTTGATCCAGAATTAGAATTATATAAAAGAATTAAATCAAAAAATTTAAAAATTCTTAGTTATAATGTCAATTGGGAATATATGAAATCTGAAAAAACTGCAATAAAAGAATGTAGAACTAAAGATATATGCGCTTTGAATAATAATAATTTAATATTAAATGAATTACCTTTAGATTTTATATTTATTCAAGAAATTGCAAATAAAAATGTTTTATTGAAGGATTTACAAAAAGATTTCAGAATAGTTAAAACTAAATCAGAAAAAGAATCAATGGTAATACTTGTTAATAAAAAATATAATGTAGATATTACAATAGGTGGAGAATTTGAAGAAGGACGTCCGTTCTTAGTGGTATTTTTAAAAGAAGGAATATGTTTAGTAAATGTTCATATGGGTCATAAAATAAATGTTATACGTGAACTTAAAAAAATAGAAGATGAAATATATAAAACAAAAATAAATATGGATTCATATAGAATAATATTGGGAGGTGATTTTAATGCAAACGTTGGTAAAGAAATTTTATTTTTTGAAAAAAGAATGTTAAATTTTAGAAAAAAAACAACATGTTGTATTAATTCTTCACATATATCAAAAAATAAAAGTACAATAAAAGATTTAAGAGGCAAAAATATAGATCATATATTAGATTCCGAAGCTGAACCGATATATGGAAATATAATAGTACCTACTGATGAAAATAATAATATTTTACCAAGTTCCGATCATTTTGCAGTATATGCCGAATTACAAGCTTTAAATTAAAATAAATTTATCATTACAATCATCTATGTTAAAATTAATATTAGACTCTATATTTGAATTATAATTGTCAATAGATTCTATTTCTAAAAATACTTGTGTAGAATTTTTGGATATATTTATTAAAGACTGAAAATATTTCGAATTAGATAATTTATTTTCTTCAGACTCTTTTTTAGTTTCATTTATAATTATTTTTAATTCATTTAAATTTAAATTTATTGTGTTTATTTCATTTAATAAAGATTCAGGTGATAAAATAACATTTGAAAATAATTTTTTTAATAATTGTGTATGTATATTAGAATCATCAAAAAATTTTATATGAGATATATAATTTTCTTCAACATCTTTTAATTTTAGTTTCAATTCATGTTTATTTTTGACTTCAGTAAATAAATGTTTGCGATAAACCATTTCATAATATATCAATTTAAAAGACCAAAAATCTGTTTTACAACTTTTAATTCCATTAAATTTATCATAATCCATATACATTGGACTACCACATATTGTTCCTGATAAAGAATCGTTATCTTCATCTAAAAATTTTGACATACCAAAATCACATAATTTTATTTGTTCGTCTTTAACTAATATATTTGCAGGTTTTATATCATTATGTAATATTCGTAAATTTTTCAACGTAATTAAGATTTCTAATAATTGTTTGACATAAAAAAAAATCTTATCATAATCTATGTTATGAACTATTGTATCAAACTTAATTGATGCATATTCAAATATTAAATAATATGTTGTTTTATTTTCATATGAATCTAATAATTTAATAAAACCGTTATAATCTTTTAATGTATTTAAAATATTTATTTCATTTCTAATATATTTATCTAAATTTTTTATATTATTGATTTTATCTATTATCTTTATTGCTATTTTCTCATCTGTATCTACTTTATATCCTTCATATACTATAGATGTTAAACCTTTTCCTAAAATATCACTCAAACGAAATTTATATTTTTTATCACATACATATATAAAATCTCTATTCATATATAACTTATCTTAATATTTTTTTATTTAAAAATATCATTTAAAAAATATTTTACATAAGATAATATTATGCAAAAATATTTTATAAGTTTCGGCACTACACATAATTATAGTAATAGTTTAAATAGAATAAAACAAGAAGCATTAGCTTTAAACTTTTACGATAAAGTAATTGTATATACTGAGAATGATTTTGATAAAAATTATTTAGATAAACATGGAGAATTTATGAAGAAAAATAAAGGATACGGATTTTGGATGTGGAAATCATATTTTGTTAAAAAAACAATGGAAATTATGAATGAAGGAGATATTCTTGTTTTTGCAGATTGTGGTTGTCATTTAGTAAATAATCCTATTGCAATAGATAGATTAAATACATATATTCGATTATGTAATAATTTTGATAATGGTTTCTTTTCTTTTCAAATGTGTTTTCCTGAAAAGTCATATACTAAAATGGATGTGTTTGAAAAGTTAGGAGAACTAAATGAAAAAATGATGAATTCAGGTCAATTAGTCGGTGGAATATTTATTTTAAGAAAATGTTCTCATACTATTGATTTAATTAATGAATATTATGAATTATGTCAGGATTATAAATTAATTGACGATTCTGAATCAAAAATTTCAAATGATACAACTTTTGTTGCACATCGTCATGATCAATCAGTATTTAGTATTTTAAGAAAAAAAAGAGGTACTATATTAGTACCAGATGAAACATGGTTTAATAATTTCATGAGTCCAGAAGCTCAATCTAAACCTATTTTGGCTACTCGAATAAGATTCTAATATTTTTTTTTCGATTTTTATTATATTATGGAAAATAATATAATAAATAATGATAGTGATAATAATAAAAATACTTTAAATTTGGATATAATAAAATTAATTTTTTTTGTAGTATTATCGGAATCTATAGCTCAATATAATATAAAAGAAAGTTTAGAGAAACAATCAAATATTCGTTTTATATTTGCAATTTTTGCATATGTTTTTGTATGTTTATTTTTAAGACAAATTTATAATAATAAAGGGTCAATAGGTATAACAAATGTAATTTGGAGTATACTTAGTATAGTTAGTATTTTAATTGTGGGTATAGTATTTTTTCATGAAAAAGTAAATAATTGGGATTTATTAGGAATATTTTTTGCTATAATGGGTTTATATTTTATTTATGTTAAAGGTCATCCTTCAAAATAATTTATAAAAAATATATAGTTATAATATAAAAATGGTATGCGATATTAATCGTTCTATTAGCATCGGTATATTAACAACAGTTGTTATGTCAGTAATATTAATATTATGGATTGGTTATGACAATATTAAAAATAGCAATATTAATGCATCTCAAATATTTTTATTAGTTGCTTTATTATTTGTAATTGGTACATCTATGGATTATTTTAATCAATGTTACACAACATGTGATAATAGCAGATCATCATTAGCATACGGTATATTTACTGTATCTATGATCTATGTATTCTATTCATTATTTGTAAGAAGAGTTGAATTAAATGGAAATACTTTAGGATTATTTGTATTAAATGTTTTAATAATTTCATTATTACATAACGTAACTTGTTCTATGGTGCCAAGAACACCATATATTCAATAAATTTAATTTATTTTATTAATTATATAATGGTTAATAAAATACCTAGCGAGTATGAGAATTTTTTTGATATTATTCTATTAAAATTTATAGATACACATTTAGATAAGTATTATGAATTAGGATTTACACCTAATATTGTTACTAGTTTTAGTTTAATTTGTGGTTGTTTATCCGCATATCTAATTACTAAAAATAAATTTACTGAATCAGGTTTATTATATTTATTAAGTTATTATTTTGATTGTGTAGATGGAAAGTTAGCTAGAAAATATAATATGGTTACTAAATTTGGTGATTATTATGACCACTTTTCAGATATCATTAAAGTAATTTTGATTGTTTTTGCTTTATATAAAAATGATTCTATTAAAATGAAAAAATATATCTTAATAATTATTTTATTGTTTATATTAGCTATGTATCAAATGGGATGTCAACAAACGCTATATCCAGAAGATACTTCAGAATCTCCATCTCTTGATATATTCAAAAGTACTATAGAGTCATGTAAAAAAAATATTTATCATACAAAATATTTTGGTTCGGGTACATTTGTAGTAGTATTAATTATAATTATCGTATTTTGGAATAAATTATCTTAATATTATATTATATTATAATGGTTAATAAAATTCCTAGAGAATTGGAAAACCCAATTGATTTAATATTATATGATCAAGCAGATAGAGATTTAGAGTTTTATAAAAAATTAGGATTAACACCAAACGGATTAACAACTATTAGTTTAGTTTTAGGCTTATTAGGTGTATATAGTTTGTATAAAGATTATAACTTTTTAGGTGGTTTATTATTTTTAATAAGTTATTATTTTGATTGTGCTGATGGTAAAATGGCTAGAAAATATGAAATGTTTAGTAAATATGGAGATATATATGATCACGTATCTGATTTAGTTAAATTAATTTTGTTATTTTATGTATTTTACATAAAATCTTTTACTAAATTTATTAAAATATTGATAATAACATTAATACTATTTACATTTACAATGTTTTATATGAATTGTCAAGAATTAATTTATAATAAAAAATCAGAATCAGGTTATCTAAATATATTTAACATAAATATATTTAATATAAATGAAACAAATTGTAAAGAAAAAATGAAATATTTTAAATATTTTGGTGGTGGAACACCAATATTATTTTTAAGTTTATGTATAATATTATGGGAGAAAGTTTAAATTAGAAAATTAATCCAATAGTCTAAATATACTTTATTCCACATCCATTTTTTTGATTTAATTTCTATTAATTTTTCTCTAAGAAAATTTTCATTTAGTTCATCCCAATTATTTATAAATAAAATTGGTAAACCGATGAATGATGCATGTGCATCTGTATATATTACAATTGGTATTCTCTCCATATATAAAGTCTCCCATAATCTATGAGTGTCTATACCGTTTCCACGAGGACATAATACAAAATCATGTTCTGTAATATCTATTAAATATTTTTTTCTTCCTTCCATGGATACATCAGGTAATGAAAAAGTTACATAGGATTCATTTGAAAATTTATCAAAAACATATGATCTTTCTGGATGCGTTGTCTTATTAATATTTAGTAAAACTAAATTCTTTCTAAACGTGCTTTTTGATTTTTCTACAAATACTTCTTTCATCATTTCTAAATTTCCTAAAATCTTATGTATTGGACTATCATCACAATCATTCGTAATACCTAGAGGTAAACCTAACGTATTTTTTGATGATGAATTTGAATTAATAGAATAAATAAAATTTGGTAGTTTTTTAAGAGTTATTACGTATGCCATTTTATTATTTATTTCAAAATCACTATGACCATTTACTAAAATATCTGAATTCATTTTATATCTTTCTATTATTTTATTTCTCCATATGCCATCATTAAATAAAAAATCAGTTTTGTAATATTGAATTTGGGTTGGTTTATTATGTTTATTTATTTTTTCCATATACCTATCTGTAGTAATAATATTAGAAAGATTTTGATCTAAGGATTTCATATTGTATTCACCTAAATTAAATGTATCCATTAATATTCTAGACCATTGTTCAAACGCGTTTACTCTTCTTTTTAAATTAAATTCTCTCATCTTTTTAGAAATATTATTAAAGTCAACAGTATTTAAAATTAATTGTATTTCCGAAAATGAATTAAAATATGTTATATATGGCATATTGTTTACATCATAATAATCCGCATATTCAACCATTTTATCAAACCAATTTTCTCCTAATAAACTTTGCAAATTTTCTGGATATTTTTTAGTATTAAATAAAGTAGCATATGAACCATAAAAATTTATTAAGTTATTTTTGTACATTTGTTTAAGAAATTCTTTTGATGGGAAGATTAGAGGTATATTCATAGAATAATGTTCAAAGATACTCATAGTTGATATTTCATACGGTATATGAATAATTGCTTTTGCTTTAATTAAGTCAATATAATTATATGGTTTAATATGATTAATGTTAATTACATTATTTAAATTAAGTACATTTGCATACTCTTGTTTTAGTGATGAATATAAAAGATATTGGTTTCTATTCCCTTCAATCATATTATAATCAACACTTGTGTATAAGCATAAAGATGGTATATGTACAGAATCTATATTTGCACCTTGTTTTAAGTAAAGTTGATCAAATAAATTATTAGAAATAGTAATTAATAGATTCTTATCTCTTAATCTTTGTAAACCCTTATTTATCCACTCCCATTGTTCTAAATTACCATTATGTGAAGCTGGTTGTTCATAACGAGTAGCATTAATTACAATGATTGGTTTATTAAACTGTTCATATAACAATGCAAAAGATGGTGAAAAAGTTACTATAAAACCGTCATATTTTTCTAATTCATGTTTATGAGTCGTATAAAATAAATATACTAAATTTTCATTTAATAGTTTCCAATTATTTCTATTAATAGCATAATTATTAGAAATTTCTTTATTCATAAATGATGCATGTCCGCTCATTGATTGAGCATTTATTTTAAAGTCAAAAGGAAATATTTTTTTGAGAATATATTCAAAGTCCGCAATTACAGAAATATGTAAATCTAAATTAAATAAATTTAACATTAATAATAAATAAAATAACTTATTTCCCTTTTAATATATTTACGGGGTTTTTTAATTTATTTGATTCTTGGGGAATAAACAAATGTCAATAGTTCTAATTTGTGTGGATTGCACACTCCTCTACCTTTTCTAAGAGGGTTCAAGCTTAAGACAGGCTTGATTATTGCAGGAACTAGCTGCTCTACTAAGTAAGATACACCGGAAAGTTATACTGACACAACTTAACGACAATTAGATACTTAGGTTTTTTTATTCCTTTGAAGTTAGGAATTAACTTTTTGTGCCTTTAGCACTGATCGTTTGAACCAAAGTTTCGACCGCACACGCTATTGCATGTGCACTCAAAATGATGTTTCTCAGAAACAGTACGAGGGGCACCACCATAACCTTTCTCACGGTAATACTGACGAAGGTAACTAAGACCGCCACAGTTGCCAACAATTTCCTCTTCCTTGGGAGTCAGAGGTGTTGGGTCATGCATGCGATGTTCCCACCAGTCATAAGTATATACCGGGGTGATCTCGGCATCCTGCTCCTCAGAATCAACATTCCGACCACATACGCTATCGCGTTTGCAACCTGAATGATGCTTCTCAGAAACCGAACGTTCAATACCACCAAATCCATTATCCTTGTAGTACTGACGCAAATAGCACAGACCACCGCATTTGTGAACAATCGCCTCTTCCTCGGAAGTAAGAGGGGTTGCATCATTCATGCGATGTTCCCACCATGCGTAAGTACCAGGTTCGTCACCGTCAACAGCCATCGCATCAACTTCGGGTTTAGCCTGAGCCAAAACCGGAGCCTCTGCAACGTCAACAGCCATCGCATCAACTTCGGGTTTAGCCTGAGCCAAAACCGGAGCATCCTCGACAACTGCTGCCTCAGCTACAGCTACAACATCAACTTCGGGTTCAGCCTGAGCCAAAACCGGAGCATCTGCCGCAGCCGCAGCCTTAAACTGCTTCTTGTGCTTCGCCTTTTCCTCACGAATCTCAGCAGCGAGCGTCTTCTTGAGTGTGATTTGTTTGATAGCCTCCTCCCGTTTCCGGTCGTAGATCTCTCGCACTTCGTCATCACTCTTCAAATACACCCACATGTGTTCCAACTCCTTCGATTCCAAGACGAGGTCAGTCTTGAAAAAGTAGGGGACGTTTGCATGCTTATGCCAGATGTCAAAACGCTGCTTGGGAGCAGTGTGATAAACCCGGAAGAATGCCTCGTCATAGTTGTACTTGCCGTTTTTAGTTTTCTTTGTACAATCAGAAATATCGATAAGATACTTGCCCTTGGTGCGAAAATAGAGTTGAGCCGCAATCCACGGGTTGATGAAGTTGTATTTCTCGCATTCATCCTCCCGCTTCGTGTAGTCACTTTCGTCAATTCGCTTGCCATACAGCAGGTGGTTCACACTGTAAGTCCAGTCTTTACCACCAGCCATAGAGACAGAAATCTTGTCGTTCAAGCTGATGCCAAAAATCATCGAAAATTCTTGTCCGTCGCGCGCCTTTTCAATCGCACTCTCTGTGTTGTTAATAATAACATCATAGAGAATACGCGAAGCAGCGAGCAAGGGATTGAGACCATTGATGGTCTTGGGAATAGTCTTTGTGGAGATAGCAATTCATAAAAACTCCGAAGAGAACACGCAAACGAATCATTTTGCGTGTTTTTAGGGTGTCAGCACGGTATCCCCCGTGCCCGAGGACTATTGTTTATTTTCAGGGATTGCCCGACTCTCCTGTTAAGAGAGCA
>JACCDO012386061.1_pt1 | contig 11693 bp, 9 predicted proteins | sample 7446101 | NCBI WGS metagenome assembly JACCDO01 (sample SAMN15323440, study PRJNA562643) | freshwater metagenome | isolation source: river surface water | place: USA:Blue River Watershed | collected 2017-08-16 | reverse complement strand
GCTTACCATCGTTGGCCTCAAGGATTGATTATTGTTGATTTTGGGACTGCGACTACATTTGATGTGGAGAATCCCCAAGGGGCGTATTTGGGCGGAGCGATCTTCCCTGGACTAGGGATTTCAAGTGAAGCCTTGTTTTCTCGAACGGCAAGATTACCTAGGGTGGAACTTACGCCACCACCTTCTGTGATTGGGAGAAATACTGTCAATAGCATACAATCTGGGTTGATCTATGGTTATGTGGCAATGGTAGACGGTTTGGTGGATCGGATGAAGAGAGAAGTGGATTATCCAGTGAAGGTGATTGCTACAGGGGGGTTATCTCCATTGATTGCTAAGCATAGCACTTCGATTGAAGAGGTTGATCCAGTCTTGACTTTGGATGGGTTAAGATTGTTATATGAGATGAATCAATCTCATTCTTGATGTATTATTGATATTTAATTACTCTAAACCCAGCATTATTTGGAAATTCAGGGTTAAATGCACTTGATGAATTTCGATGAGTCACCCGAACACCGTGATAATAGGGATTCCCCCAACTCCCACCACGAATACTGACTTGAGTATCTTCCATCAATTCACAATTCAATGTATCACACCAAGCTTGTTCATTGCTTGGTGCTAAATCATAATTTTCATGATAATGATCTAACATAAACTCCCATACATTCCCAGCCATATCACATAATCCTTGAGAAGTATAACCTATCAAAGCACATACTTCTGTGGTACTTCCATAACAAGGTGCATCATAGTTCAATAGATTACATGTTGGATCATCATTGCCCCAAGGGAAAATCACATCTTGTCCTCTGTTTCGTCCAGCATATTCCCATTGCGCTTCACTTGGTAATTCTCCACCAATCCAATGTGCAAAAACCCTTGCTTGGCGCCAATCAATACAATTAATGGGATGTAGGTCTTTTTGACTTTGATTCCAATTGCAACCATTGATGGTCAAAGGTTCAGTACAAACACCAGCTACTACACATTGACGATATTGAGCAACAGTAATCTCTGATTTTGTCATCCAAAAATCATTTTCGATGGTGACTTGATGAATGGGGAATTCTTGGGGGTATTCATTGATCAGATCAGCCATGGTAGGCCCCATTTGAAATACACCTTTTTCAATGAAAACCCAATTCAAATCTGCTGTAGGGATCATTTGATCTACTATCATTTGATCTACTATCATTTGATCTACCATCATTTGATCTACCATCATTTCTTTGATGTCTTGCATTTGATCTATTGCCAAAGCCATATCTTTGAGATCAAGATCTTGTTTGATGGGTATATTTGTGTCTCTTAATGTTTGTTGAGATGAATATTGATCGTATGTACAAGCAAGTGTATTGATGAATACTAGGAAGTATATATTTCTCATTTTTGGGCCATATTGAAATAGAAATTAAAAAAAGCTTATGATATCGAACTTACATAAAGATAAAACTATCAAACTTAAACAGAATTGTGAATTAAAATACTATGATTAACCAAAGAAGATCAAACAGATAAATCTCTAAACTCATGAATGATTTCAGTAATTGCCTCCACCCACATCTGATCGCTATTCAATGAAGGCAATACTTTAAGTTGATGTTCCGCAGAAACCCCCTCAAATTTCTCTTTGGATTGTACAGCGATTTCTTCCAATGTTTCCAAACAATCCGCAGTAAACGCTGGGCAAATCACAGCGATTTTTCGATACTTTTGAGCCAATATCAATAATTGATCATCCGTCGCAGGACCCAACCAAGGATCTCTGCCCAACCGAGATTGAAATGTAATCGAGAATTGATTTCTTTGAAGATTTAATCTTTGAGCAATCCCTTTGGCTGTGGCAAAACACTGTGCGCTATAACAATTTCGATTTTCAGGACAAATGCTTTCACAACAATCGTTCTTCTTTAAACAATGCGATTGATCCGCACTTTGATCGCTTTTCTTCACATGTCTTTCTGGCAAACCATGGAAGCTAAAAACAAAATGTTCAGCTTGGAAATCATCTAGATTTTGAAGGATGACACTTTCCCAAGCTTTGAGAAAATGAGTGTGATCATAATAAGGGGGAATCACTGAAATAAAAGGTGTATTCCATTTTTGATTGACCACCCTAAAAATCTCTTCCACTGAAGACCCAGTGGTACTTGACGCATACTGAGGATAAAGGGGAAATACAATTAAATCATCACAACCTTGTGCAATCAAGCGATCAATTGCAGATTCAATGGAAGGATTTCCATATCGCATGGCTAATTCTACTGGGATTTGGGGATAATGTGCTTGTATTTGTGCAGTGAGTGATTTACCATGCATGATCAAAGGAGAACCTTGTTCAGTCCAAATTTGTTGATAAGCATGTGCTGATTTAGGGGATCTAAAGGGGAGAATAATCAGATTCAATAAGAGAAATCTACCAATGGGATTAATATCTAAAACCCTTGGATCACTGAGAAATTGCTTTAAATATTTCCGAACAGCGCTTGTATTTGCGGCATCGGGTGAGCCCAAATTTACGATAAGTAATCCCTTTTTCATGCTTTGATCCTTTGTTGAGAAAATAACATTGTCATAGATACATGAAAAAGAAAATAGATACAAAAATCTCTCTGTTTTAAGCACTAATCCCAAGTAAGGCTAATTCTTCTGCACTCACTACTCTAAATTGATCTACCAAAAGGTCTTTTAACTCGACTTGCCCAAAACGCATACGATGTAAAGCAGTCACTGAAGCCCCAGCATTATGCAACATCCTACGAACCATTCTGTACTTTCCTTCTTCCACTTCAATGAGTACTCTTTTTTGTTCTAGATCGATTTCCTTAATCTGACCACTAAAAACCCCAAGAGATGTTTCCACACCCGCTTCGATTTTCTCTTTGAGATCAGCGGGAATATTCTCTACATTTGCCCAATACGCCCTAGGAATTTGTCTTTTAGGATGCATCAAATATTGTGTCAAAATCCCAAGAGAACTAAAGAGAAGTAGTCCACTTGTATCTGCATCTAATCTACCCACAGGATGGAAGAGCTTTCGCCAATGTTCAGGGAGAACATGATCTAAACCTTTTCTTCCCCATGGATCTTCTTCTGTGCAAAGCATATTGATGGGTTTATGATAAGCAATCAACAAAGGTGGTGCATCATTTCTCTCAAATGTTTCGCTGGGATAATGCCTAATATCAAAGCTTTGGTTATCTAAAAAATACTCATCAGCCTTTTCAACAAGTCGTCTTTCTCCATTCTCAAAAACATATACATCTTCATGCCTAATTTTTTGATGGATTTCTCTTCTCATGCCTAATCCACGTTGGGAGAGCAAACGATCAATTCTAAGCTTTTGGGCTTTGGGTAATATCAATGAATGGGACATGATTTTCTTTCATTTTTTGGACTGTTTTTTGAGTTCTTGGCTATGAGTAACCAAACAAATATTATTCATTAAACCAGCAATGGTCATCGGACCTACCCCACCGGGTACTGGTGTAATGGCTGAAGCGACTTCTTTGGCTTCTTGGAAATCTACATCTCCACAGAGATAATAACTACCATCTTCATGTTGTAACCGATGAATCCCCACATCAATCACCACTGCATTTTTTTTAATCCAATGCCCTTTGACCATGTTTGCTTGTCCTGCCGCAACCATGAGTAGATCAGCATTTTGGCAATATTGCTCTATATTCTGGCTCTTAGAATGTACAATGGTCACTGTAGCATGATGTGCAGTGAGAAGAGCTGCCAAAGGTTTCCCTACGATTCTACTTCTCCCAATCACAGTCACTGACTTTCCTACCAAATCATATTCAATATGCTCCAATAGCTTCAAACAGCCTAGTGGCGTACAAGCAACCACTGCATCTTCAGTGGTCAAACCGATTTTCCCTTGATTCATATAATGTAGTCCATCTACATCTTTGATAGGATCGACCAGATCAACGAGTTTCCATGCTTTTTCACTAGGAATATGCGCTGGTAAGGGAAGTTGTATTAAAATCCCATGAGTGCTTTCACTTTGATTGAGTTTGATAATCAAAGCTTCTAATACATCATAGGATACTTGCTCTGGGAATCGATGGATATGGCAATCAATACCGAGTTCTAAAGCGATTTTTTGTTTGCGATTCACGTATACTTGGCTTGGTGCATGATCTCCAGCCAAAATCACATCTAATCTGGGTTTGACTTGAAATTGTTGAGCCAGTGTTTCCACTTTCACCTTGGTTTCTTCTCGCCAAAGCCTTGCGATTTCATTACCATCTATGATTTTTGCCGTCAATTTACACCTGCTCTTCATAGACTTGCCAAAGTCGATTGAGAATCTCTGGCATATCGTTTCCAATGGCAATTGTCCCTGTTAAAGGGAATGAACATTGAGCATAACTTTGTCTTACTGCATCATCTTTGATCGCTCCAGCTCTCCAAATTTGCACAATATCGGCTTGATTACAGGTCTTTAAGAGTTCTACAGCCAAAGGATCAATCATGTGATCACTCCCACAAATCACAATCGCTTTAGCATTTTGCTCTTGGCATTGTTGTAATGCCATTGCCACACTCAATAATTCATCACCATTGCTTAATACAGCTTCAAAACCACCAGCTTCTAGTAGATTTTTAATAAAAGATGTTCTGGGGAGATGTTGAGAGAGTGTGCCAAAACTGGCAACAAATACTTTGGGATAATGCCCATGTTTTGCATAAAAATCTTCAGATCGATCTCTTAAACGTTCAAAATCCTGAGCGATCGGCACCAAAGATAAAGTTGCGATGGTTGGAGAATAACAATCATAACTCTGTCTCGACATCCATAATGCTTTAATATCGGCATATTCGCATAAATCAAGCCATGCCATCACAAAATCTTGAGGCTGATGCAATACTTTTTGTATCTTCTCTCTCATTTCAAGCGGTGTGCATTGATCGATCTCATCTCTTGATGCTTTGGGTTGATTTGATGGGATTTGATTTGATGCAATACGGTTTGCAAATGAGATCTCTGTGCCTTTGATTGGTTTTTCTGTCAATAAAGGGAATTCACTCACACCTGTCACTGCTAATTTTCTCTTGGCAACAAGTTGTTGTTTCTTTTGTTGTTTTTGTTCAATCGCATGTTGAATTTTCCCTTCAATCAATGCATTTTCAAAACCTATGGTTTCAATCTCTTGGAAAATACGCCAAGCCTGTTCACAAAGATCTGTTGTTAATTTTTCGATTAAAAAAGACCCCCCTGCTGGATCAGTCACTTCATGTAGATGAGATTCGAGATTTAGTAACATGGGGGTATTTTTCGCAATCCTAAACCCAAGTTCACTGCCATGATCTCCATCAAAAGGCAATGCATATACCACGCTAGCCCCACCGATAAAAGCAGTAAAAGAAACAGCTGTATTTCTCAGCATATTCACAGCTGAGTCATATCTACTTAAAAATCTCTTGGCAAAACCCAATCGTATTGAGGGCGCAATATATTCATGCAATCCACAAAGTTCTTGTATTCTTGCCCAAAGTTGTTTCAATGCCCTAATCTTGGCAATTCCATGAAAGAATCGACTATCTACTGTGAGATGAAATGCGATTTCTTCAAAACAACGTGCCATCGTCCAATGGCTGTGTTTTTCAATCTCTTTGATCATCGCAATGGCAGAAGAGATCGAGTAAGCCAAATCTTGAGCTTCATCACAACCAGCATTGTAGTAAACACCATGATTGAATTCAAATAACCTAAGTTTAGGGAATAGGGGCTTGATTGTGTCATATAAAGCGAAGAGTTGAGGTAATTGAACTTCTATTTTTTCCCTTAATACACCTTGTTGAACCCAAAGGGCAAAAGGATCAATGCCTAGGCATATATCGATATTCTGCGCTTTGTGTTCATAGTGTTTCAATAAGAATTTAGCCAAAATCCCGATTTTTTCGATGTATTCTTCCCCAAGATCAAAATAAACAGGAATCGCATCTAACCAAATACCATCAAAAAAACGCTCTAATTGCTTGATATGTCTGATCTGTATGCCTTTTTCTTTGACACCCCCCCCCCAAGATAAACAAAGGGCACTTGCGCCCGTGCTAAGCGCATATATCGCTTGTTCTCTGGCGATCTCTATATTTTTTTCATCGATATATACGGCATTGATTGTTCGTTGATAATGCCCTTTAAAATCTATTCTTCTGCTAGGATATATCAGACTTTCATCGATTTGTTCGGCGTGATACAAGGGTTGAATCACTATGTTTTCTTCTGACTGAATTTTTAAAGAATCTAAACTCTTTCCCTTTAAATCCTGAGTGGCTTTGCGTTGCCAATCTTCAAATCGATATGTCATTTTTACTACTCCCTATGTTGATCTCAATCGCCTCAATGAACCATGAATTGAGATTCAAAATAATCGTAGTTTCAAGAAAAATCAAATTTATCAAAATGAGTTTATTAAGGGGTAGGCATACAAAGGCCACGACAAACATCAGGGCAAACTTGACCTGGTAAACAAGTATTAATACATACATCTCTTAAATTACAATACATCCCTACACCACAATCTCGATCTCCAATACAAGTTTTTACACACTCACCTTGATAGAAGCTATAATCAGGAGCACAACTGATATCAGCTTGACAACCACAACCACATTCATTTTGGAATGAACTTTCTCCTCTTTCACAAGCATATCGAATCAGTGCACACTCATCTACTGATCTGGCAATATATCTCAAGCTAGGATCATTGTATGGTGGGGCATTACAATCAACACAAGCCCCACGACTCACCACAACAACTTGCCTACAAGCGGCAATACAAGCATTAGGATAAGTCAAACCATCTGCACCACATACTGGCTCAAAAATCGCTGGGCAATCGCATTGTGGAGGAGGATTACATTGACAAAGCTCACATCCATTCGCATCAATCACATGCCCATAAGGACAGAAGATATCACAAGCCACTGGAGGACAACCCGCTTCAACACACTGACCACGTTGACAAAGAGTTCCAGCAGGACAATCACTATCTACATTACATTGATTAGGCATACAAGTGACTGAACACATACCATTTACACATTGCCCACCACAAGAACCTAGAATAGGTAAACAATCTTCATCTGTTCTACATTGAATTTGAGAACATTCGCAAAGATCACATCCATTTGCATCTTTGACAAAACCAAATTCACAATAGAGATTACAAGCAACAGGTGCACAACCCATAAAACATTCACCGGGATGTGCGATTTCTACTTGAGAACAACGCGCCATACACTCATTGCCATAAGTATTTCCATCTACACCACATACTGGATCATAGATTCTTTCACATACACAAGGATCAACAGGGGCTGGTACACAAGATGCATTCATACAAACTTGACCTGCTGGACATTCCATATCACTTCTACAAGCAAGAACAGGTTCGCAACTTGGGCAAAGTGCACAACCACGGCTATCAAATTCACCTTCATGATAATTCAAGATACTATTGGGTGGACAAACAGGGATATCGCATTGAGGACATTCATTGGATTGAGAACAATAAGAAGGATCAACGATTTCTACACTTAAGCAAGTGGCTTCACATTCATTAGGATATGTGACCCCATCTGCACCACAAACAGGGCTATAGATCTCATTACATATACAAGGTTGACATGTTTGATCGATACAATCTAAACCCGCTTGGCAATCGCTCTTAGACTCGCATATTTGCACTTCATTGGGCGCACAATAAGGACAACTCTTCGCACAAGGATTAGAACTAGAACTGTATTCTAGATGTTCATTTTCTGTACATATTGGCTCTGCACATGGTGCTGCAAAATCACACCCATTCATTGTATTACCAGTACTTCCAGCGGACCCACCACCAGTACTTCCACCAGTGCCACCAGTGCCACCAACTTGAACCCCTTGATCTACATATTGAGGATCAGTGATATCAAATTGACAAGCGATATTGATCAGAATGATAGATGATATGAGCAAAAAATTGCTTTTTGAGATAAAATAATGAAGCATAGAAACCTCCTAGATATGAGATAAGGATTTTTATTTATGAATAATCGATTTCAGCCTTTAACTCAAAGCTTATTTGATCAAAAACTAAATTATATTTTAGTGCTTATGTTGCTATGTGGCTGTATTCCCAAACAAGTAAGTCCAGTCAATGAGTCAGTGCAAGATGCTGATGCTGATGGAGATGGATACTTGATTGAAGATGGTGATTGCAATGATCAAGATGCTACGATTCATCCTTTGGCAAGAGAGATTTGTGAAGATGGGATCGATCAAAATTGCGATGGGTCTGATCTCTCTTGTGAAAATGCTGATCAAGATCGAGATGGGTATAAAGTAAGCGAAAATGATTGCAATGATCTACAATTCAATATCAACCCAGCTTCTATGGAAATTTGTGATGATGGGATCGATCAAAATTGCGATGGCATGGATGAGATTTGTGATGATTTGGATCTAGATCGAGATGGATTTTCTACCAGAGATGGGGATTGTAATGACCAAAACCCATTGATTTCACCCTTATTTCTAGATGAATGCGGTGATGGGATCGATCAAAATTGTGATGGGATTGATTTATTATGTAGTGATGCCGATGAAGATCGAGATGGTTTTAGCGTGAATGATGGGGATTGTAATGATCAAAATGCCAGAATTTCACCTCAAGGTTTTGATATTTGTGATGATGGTATCGATCAAAATTGCAATGGGCTAGATGATCCTTGTATGGTCAGGGATCAAGATATGGATGGGATTCCTGATATCAGTGATTTATGCCCAACCATCAGTAACCCCAATGAAATCGATTCAGATGGGGATTTGAAAGGGGATCAATGTGATAATTGTCCTTTGGTGATTAACCCTCAACAACAAGATGAGAATCAAAATGGGATTGGTGATGCTTGTGAACTCAACAATGATCGAGATGGAGATGGGTTTACAAGCAGTAATGGCGATTGTGATGACCAAAACCCTAATATTCATCCTCAACAAATGGAACAATGTGCCAATAATATCGATGATAATTGCAATGGCTACCCAGATGAATTTTGTCCCAATGATCTAAGAAGCGATGTGGTAGAAATCCCAGCAAGTGAAAGCTTACTAGGTTCAACTCTTGCAGATATCGCACAGTGCACCCAAGACCAAAGAAGCGATGAGAATTGCGATGAAGTCCCCCAAAAACGCATTACTCTCAGTGCATTTGCCATTGAAGTCCAAGAAGTGACCCAACAACAATATCAACAATGCATTCAAGCCAATCGTTGTACCCCCCCACTGCGTTTAGATCAATTCCCAAGCAGTCAAAGATTTGGACAACCCGCTTATGCCAATTACCCAGTGACTTGGGTCAATCAACCCCAAGCAGAACAATATTGTCGTTGGTTAGGGGCAAGGTTACCCACAGAAGCTGAATGGGAAAGAGCAGCAAGAGGTACACAACCTTTGGCAGATCGAAAATTTATTGAAAACAATCAAGAACCCACTTGTCAACAAGCCAATTTAAAGGATTGCCAAGGGGATTTAAAGGCAGTGAAAACAACAATAGGGGATCAAAGCAATGGCGTATTTGATCTATTAGGAAATGCCCATGAAATCGTTGCTGGTTGGTATGCCCCAACCTATTATCAACGGATACCCAATCAAGATCCACCTGCATTGGCACAACAAGACGAAAGAGATCAAATCCCTGTGCGTGGTGGCTCATATAAGGAAACTGCACAATTTAGTACCATTACTTATCGAGGGTTTAGGCTATTACTCAATCGAAATACAGGTTTAGAAGATATAGGATTTAGGTGTGTATACGATCGTTAATTTTGGGATTTACGCTTAAAAATATCGCCCACAGATAAGGCAAATACAATGTCTTCTTGCATTGTTTTGCGATCAAATAAATCAAAACGCCGTTGTTGTTTCTCTTCAACTTGATCCCATTGATGTTGTTCTATTGACATTTCGATTTCGATAGGATCAATTTTTTCAGGTTCGATATCATATTTAAATTGACCTTCATTTTGATGCACATCTTGATGTTCAAATACAACTTCTTCAATCATCTGTTCTAATGCAATATTTTCTTCTACCACAACTTCTGGCTTCTTGAGAATTTGTTGTTTGGTTAAGATGGGTTCTTGTTTTGGAAACAAAGGTTTAATATGTGCATCGTAGATTTGTTGCCATTTGATATTTTCAATGGTAAGTCCACTAAAAAAATGGAATTTACATTTATAAAATCGGGTCACCCAAGCATCAATTGCCTTATGTAAGCTACTGATAGGAATAGAGATCTCTGTTGAGCCTTGATGAAATTCAAGATGAGGGGCTAATTTGCTTTTCTCTTTGAGAAAATCTTGAAAACTTGCTTTTAACTTGAGTTTATCGATGAGAATCGCAATGACTTCAAATTTTAATCTCAAAGGAAAATGATCCATTCTCTTGGCACTGAACTTGAAACTTAAAGTATTATGCTTGAATTGCATCAACTGTTGGAGATATTGATCCCTAAATATCAAGAATTGAAAACATTCTTGTAAGATACTATCAGTCCAGTAATGAAGAGCTTGATCGATATCCCAATGAATTTCCTTCTCATTGACATAGGGTTTTCTGATCTTGAGATCTAATAGTTCATCAATGGGTGCATTCTCAATCATTTCTTCATTAGGACTCAGATATTTCTCATCTTGTTTAGACAGAATCATTTGATCATAAACACTGATTGAACCGTTGATTTCTATGTGAATCAACTGAAGGAGATTCTGTTCAATGGGTTCTTTCTTTGAAGCAGAGAATTGATTTTCATAAATCACAATCAACTGATCATCAAAATCATCTGCAAAGACATTTAAGAATTTAAATTCATCATTTGAAGGCAGATAGAGCATTAACTCTTTGTGCCTACAAAAATAAAAAATCTGATGTTTTTGATGTTGTAATGCGATCAATTCATCTGTTTTTTCCAAAATCCCAACAAGTCGATGATATTCAAGCATCAATTCATCAGCTGACATCGAAGAAAAGAGATCGGCATTACCTAACATCTCCTTGGAAATCGATTGATTGTTTTGTATGCGATGCAGACTATTGATTTGAATATTGATGAGTTCTATCCAACTTGGAATCAATAATTTAAGGCTTTGTACATTGGCTAGTTTTTCAATCGCAGTTTTAACAACTTGTAGTTGATTGATATACGACAACACATCTTCAGCCGTAATCACAGCTTCTTTGGTCTTTGTTTGTTCATCTTTTTTGGGTGAAAAAACAGCTTGAAGTATACTAATCACAACATAAATCGCAATGTACCAAACAAAATCCATTATAAATCTTATCCTTTATGATGATGAGAAGGAACTGGAGGATTATTTAAAGGTGTTTGAGCTGTTTTTCTTTGTTGAAAATGCCTAAGTGCAAGTGGAGGTGCCAAGATTTCTGAAAGGATTAATCTTCTTAAAATTTGCTGATCATCCGACATCTGTATTGGTTCTTGATCTTGCTTTTTCATTTTTACTTTTTATCAAGTGATGAAATCTGTTTTCTCATCTCAGTGTCAGCTTCTACATTCTTCACTTGTAGATAATCCATATAACCTAATCTGCCTTCTTTGAGCGCAAAAGCTAGGGCTAGTGGCTCTTCAGCTTCAGCTTCAATTGCTTTAGCTCTGGCTTCT
>JACCDO010865815.1_pt1 | contig 11693 bp, 6 predicted proteins | sample 7446101 | NCBI WGS metagenome assembly JACCDO01 (sample SAMN15323440, study PRJNA562643) | freshwater metagenome | isolation source: river surface water | place: USA:Blue River Watershed | collected 2017-08-16 | reverse complement strand
CTGGACCAAAATAACTGCGCTCTTGGTTTTGCAATGTCCCTCCAAATTCAACATATGAACTCCCGTTGGCTAATCCAGATACTTTCATGGGTATGATACCAAACACGTCGGATACAAATGGCCCCGAACCGTAGCTATTTGCACTAATTGACGAACCGATTGATTCATTGATTAATCGCGAATTTGCCGCGGCCTGGGCTGCATATATTTGTCGTTCAGTTAATCCCGAAGACACATTGTATACTTTTTGCCCAGTTGCAGGGTCACATACAAAATCAGTTCGACTTGCATATGATGGCAATGGTATACTGGTATCTACATTGGTTATGGTCACTAATCCATCATTCAAATGGTTTTGATTAAAATCGTCCAAACAAATCAAAAAATAATTATATAAATTCGTACTCAATCCAGTATCCCCGATAATCGTTATTACGTTTCCATTTACCGCATCTACTACAGTGTCCTCTATGGTACCGGGTGCAGACATATCGTACGTAGTATATTCGCGAAATCCCATTATCCAGCCAATCGTAGTATCCCATGTAGTATTTTGTATACTTGATGCACCAACTGTACATGTGGCAAAACTGAATTTATCATAGAAAACTAAATTATAATCACTTGTTGTATATTCACGCGTCAAGTTTGTTACAATGGATGTATAATAATTATTGTATTGATTGACTATGGAAAATTCGGTTCCGGTAATATTAGTAAACCCAGTTGACGTAGCACGTAATTGTGCATTAATCGCATTAATTAATGTATCTCGAAAATATTTGCCGGTGGGTATCGTGATAGTTACATCGTTTTTATTTGTAGATGTTGCCACCCCATCATCGACTGCCTTAAATGAGAATGTATTATTTAACACGGTAATATCAATAGGGATTAATCGAGGTATTTCTGCAATACCTGATATTTTAACATTCCCATTTGGTATAACCGTGTAAATTACCCGTCCATTAAGGGGTTGTATACCGTTATTAACAGTTATTATATTTCCATTGCTATCAAGTATATTTCCACTACTATCAAGTATATTTCCACTTGTGTCTACTTGATTCTCATTTATATAAAAGACATTTTTGCTATTATCGTATATTCTATATGTCGAATTGAATGTGTTATTATTCGACGTATCGATATAATTATTATTCAATAATACAGTGGATATTTTCAAATTCGCATTCCAGGTAACATTATACGCAGTTGCATCATTAAATGATATGCGGTAATTCTTCGCTAATAAGGTTTTTTTAATATCGACTTTCAATGATATATTAAATCCATTTGTGCTAGTTGTTGCATTTATTACACTATTTTCTAATATTTTTACATTTGATAATGGGTCTGTATATTTTGCAAATAATGGCTGAATATAACCATTTATTATATCATCAAATTGTCGACTTGATGGCAATGTATATGTTGAATCCAAATAACCACCTGATATATCCCCCAGTTTTATTACAACATTCGGCTCGTTTTCATTTCCATTGATCGGCGGATTATTAAGTTTTGGTTTTAATGTAAATACAATTGTATTCGCATCTATGTCAATATTTGCACTATCCGTTAACGTTTGATATGTGAGAGATAAGTTATTTAAAAGATTTGATGGCGTAAACCGATTGACGTGTATATTATCAAAAATACTTCCAGACAAATCTACACTATACATCGACTCATCGAATATTTTGCTAATATCAACATGCATTTGAAATATATCGTTTTGTAAATATGCATATGTACCAGACGGATATGCTGTTGTATTATCGAATGTATATGTATTTGCTGGACTATTAAATACATTGTTATGTGACAAATCATAATCACGTATACTTTGGTTAATCACATTAATGTAATCATTCATCTTATAACTGCCAGTTTCACTCGATTTCGGTATGCTAAACGACAAATCGTTTATTCCATTTAATCCATCTTTATATATTGCAATATTTGGTGTAAAGTAAACGTATGGTTCAGTATATATTGTATAGTCACCACTTTGCTCAGTTGCAGGCAATTCACTATTGATCACATTCATGTTATTTATCTCACGTTCAAATCCAAAACAAGATCTTATATCCACTGTTCCATCAATTCCGTGCAGATTCGTCCATATTCTACTATCTGCAACTACACTCAAACTAAGTGTACCGTTAGACGCAACTGTTGTATTTGCAAATATTTTTATACCTGCATATTCATATATGGTGAATGCCGTCGCTAAGTCACTGTATAATGTTGACAGATTATTGTAGGTTGACTCGCTATTAAATGCCGATTTAATTTCGTGAACTACTTCTTCGTTATTATAGCTCATGGTTGAATTCCCATTATAAAACTTTGTTTTTATTTTACATAATAATTGTTTTGCCGGTATTATGATTTGACCAGATGCATCAATTAATGTGGGATTTATTACTAATGAAATGTTCCCGGTTATAGCATTTCCAATATTTCCAGATATATCTCGGCTTTCATTTGTAAAAATGGTATTCGTAAAATCTACATTATAATATTGAAAATCATAAAATACGATCTGGGTTTTCGTATTTATAGTAATTACATTCGTTGACCTAGCCGGCTGCAACGTCAAATCAACATAAGTACCACCCGTGCTTATACTACAATCCGTATTCGTTAAACTGGTTAATGTACTTAATGTAGTTTTCACTTTATTGACAAGCGCATTTCGAGAATATATACCCGTATCGATGGCAATATTAAAGCTAGATTTTAATGTTGTAAAGTTGTCTTCGTATAATTTAATTGTAAAATAATTGTTATTCTGGGTTACATTAAATTGACTGCTGAGATCATATGTATCAAACCGCGATCGTAGTGTACGTATACTATAAACGGACTGTATGAAACCCAAATAATTTGGAATAGTATTTGTATCAAAATTTATAACATAACTACTTTGGTTATACCCATTTTTCAAATCGATATTTGCTGTGGTTAATGACGTATTATAATTGTACGAAAACGCAGTATTTCCCAACGATATATCTGTTCTACTTTTTTTTAATTGTGCGATGCTATTATTTACCGCCCCAATTAACTCGGCCGGGCTATAATTTCCCGATGCAATGGATACTTGTATATCATGTATGCCACTGCCGCTGTCGATTCCTGATGTGCGACCTTTGATATAAAAAAAATTGTTTCCATATGCTTTTCCAATCGTATACCATGTATACGGGATTTGAACAGAATACAATTTCAAAGACACGACGTCTTTTAATGGCTCGGATAAGTTAAACGTAAATGAAGTTGACATGCTTCGTTTGTCGCTACGGTACTGACTATCGATACTTATGATTCGCTTGGTGGTTTGCTGTAATATGGGGTTTAACTTGCCTTTTGTGTATGCTAAATTCTGTGTATACCCAACCGTTTGAGTTTCCGGTGCACTTTTAACTGACATTGACATCATATTATTTGATGCAGTTAGTTTAGATTTTGTTGGATCTGTTGCGGCCGCTGATTCGGCTATATTTGCATCAATCGCTAATTGGTTCGCTCTATTTACACGACGCGGTCCAGACGGGTCATTATTTGCTGCCGCCGGAGATGGATTACTCGAGTTATTGACATTTCCATCAAATGTCTCAATTATATTGGCATATTCTTCCGCAGAATCTTCGTCTTCTTCTGTTTCGAAAAAATGATTATAAATATCGTCAAAAAATCTGGCTAATTTTTGCGCTGACTTTGTACGAATGTTTTCATATTTATGAATTTGCATCAATATTTTTGCTTCTAACTCGCGGTCGGTTGGATTTACTAAATCTAATATGTTATACAATTCGACATCAGTATAATCATTCACATTGTATAATGGAAGATTGTTTGACATGTATATTCCCTCTTTATATTATGCATATACAAACATATTTATATATTTTACATGTTTGTATTGTTATACGTATTTTTGGAATTCGAAAACCGCTGTTTGAACATGTTACGAATATAATCGATCAAATCCAACTTTTTATGACATTTATATAACATGTCTACTGGAAACATGGTTAATCCTTGTCCACGTTTCATATGCCGATTTCCCGTAAAACACAATATATCAAACACGCGCATTATCATGTTTTCGTGTTCGGTCATTTCGGTTCGGTCGATTCGGTAATTCCCCACAAATGCGTATCGATTATAATTTCCATTGCCATATACCGAATATTTATTGATTTTCGGTTTGTTCATGACCATACCAATACCCGTAATTTGATTCGTATCATTATTCATTTCTAAAATAAACATAATCGCCTCATGAGGTATATGCATAGTTACTGGACTAGGAGAACAATATATACAACCTATTTTTGGCTGCACTGCACGGAAACCCGCGTTTTCTTCTAATGTGCTATTGTTAAACCGCGATGTCATTATAAAATGCCGCATTTGTTTTCTATAGTCGTTCACATTTGCACGATGTATTTGATTTATTGTCGGTACCACCGTAGATTTCATTGTTTGTAATACATTTTTGTATTGATATATCGATTCGTCAATTTTTCGTTGTAGTGACTGTAAAAATATCTCGACGTTATGTAAATTATGAATCATTCGCCCAATATTCATATACCCGATAACACATCTAATTCATCGACCGACTCGTCACATCTTCAGGAATCACCAAAACCACTACATATTGATATACATAATCATGCCGATATCGAGCTTGGCGAGATTCATGAAGAAAATACGCTGTTGCATTATACAGATTCGCATTTTACGCATGTGGCAAATATGGATTTGCGCCGGCTACGCGATGAATACGATCATACTATTAATGACTGTTCTACCATGATTCGAACAAATATTACTCGTTGCGATAGCCCCATGACCATATCGAATTATGGAAGTCGCTCCGGTAGTTCGAACAATAGTGATGGAGAAGAATATATGCCACCCAATCCACCGTTAAGCAAACAGTTATCTTTAGATGATATTGCTCACAAATTTATGCCGATTAAACCCCGTGAAGATATAACCATTGCCAAACGAAGTCAACCACGACGTAGGTCTAAATTTAAACAATTGGCTTTCCACGATGTTGAAAAGACGTTGGATAAATATTACGACATGGAAATCGATAATAAATATTCGAGTGAACTGGATATTTTAACCACCTTCATGAAAGGGCAGAAAAACGTGTATATTCAATCCAAACAACTGTCTCAATGGAGATATAACTGTTTGATGATTCCGTCGCTTCTTATTACTTGCGGGGTCACCATATTTACCGATTTTGTGAAATGCGACAGTGATAATAAATGGATAATAACTGCATTAAATGCTACCATTGCTCTTCTCATTGCTTTGATGAATTTTTTAAAACTGGAATCATCCACAACGATGTTTTTACAATTGGCAAATCACTACGACAAATTAGAAGTTTCGCTTGAAATGACAAATAGTAAATTGGTGTTGATGGATACGGAAAATGAAAAGCGAACCCTTGTATTAAACCAAATTAAAGTTATTGAAGAAAAAATGAATGAAATGAAAGAAGTCAATAACGTGTTAATTCCTGCAGAAATGAACCAGATTTTTCCCATTATTTGTCATGTGAATATTTTCTCGTTCATTAAAAAATTAGAAAATCACCGGCAAATATTGATATTGAAATTCAAAGACATTCAAAATGAAATCCGGTTCATATTGCATAAGTGGGAAAAAGAAGAACAAGATCTAGATATTAATGCGATGAATGTAACTTTTTTACAGCGTAAAACACGAGAAAAACAGCGAGAACAAAACCGACTTCATTTTTTATATAGTATTAAAGATAAGCTGAAAATCGAATTAAACGAGTGTCGCGCTGCATATGGCAGCATGGATGATATTTTTACGACTGAAATCAAACAGGCGGAACGTGAAACGAGTCGATTGGGTATATGGTTTGTATGTTTGTGGCGACAATGTTTCACACAAAAACGACTGAAAAACGTAAACCCGATATTAGACAAGTATTTTCATTTCCTTTTTACAGACGAATAATACATTTGGCTATTGTGCGACAACCAACTTCCAATACCACGGCATGTCATATACCACTTTCAATGACCCCAGCTCTTCCATTTGCTTTTGCAAAACACTCGATTTATTGTTATTTTCGTTCCAATGAAACCGCATTAGAATTCGTTTATGCGTAGGGTCACTTTTCAATGGAATCTCCCGTATATGACGAACGTGGCCAATGTTCAGTCCGTTTAACTTATTTTTAATATAATCAAGGGTCATAGATGCTTCTACACGCGGAATACACATAGATATCATGTTTACTAATATAGGACAATATGTTCCAGTTAGGTTATTGTGTGTTATGCCCACACCCCCATATTCGCATTATCAATTTTTCATGGCTAATGATATGATCGCTCATATGATTATCCCCGGGTAAACCTACAGTGTAGGTTGCTGTCTCAATTATGTTATCGAATGATTAGGAATTTGTACAATTCAGTTGTATATACCAAACATGGATGTGTAATATTCCACAAATAATTCCGTCTAGGCATTTTGTAGATGGGTATTATTTGCTTGTTAGAATATTTTCAGTTTTACCCAATAACGAATATGAGCTCCTTCCCAAATCCATGTGGAGTTGGAGGTGGGATGGGGGTACTGTTTCGTCGGTAAACATGCTATATGTGTATGACGAGTCATACTCTCTCTATATGCATTGTTGAATGGTAATTTGTGCGCGGTTTTGAGACGTATTCATTACACCCACGTGTTTATATTGTTTTTCTAATATGTTCAATGTGCAAAATCAAAATATATCAAAAATATAAATAACTTTTTGATATGGACCCGATTGAAGATAATACATGTGACACTGATGAAGATAGTGGTTTAGACACTTCATGGATTCATCGCGAAACCCAAATACAAAACATACAAAATAATTATTGTCGAGAACATATGGAGACGATTCATGGGATTTTCATTTATATCAATCAAAATAACTACATTGAGAAAATTATTCGCGAAATGATTACATTGACTGAAGGCGAGCATGGAATGGGTTCTCATATAACACCCGATATGCTGTTGAAAATCATACAAACAAAGAAACTTCGTACTCCTGTGTCAAAATATAAATTTACCAGTCTTTTTACCCATGTGATTGATATTGACCCCGACAATATTCAGTCGTTTTCCAAAACGAATGAGCGCGACCTTGCCAGTGTCTCGTTTTTTAAAGAAGTGCCAATTACTGGAAACATCTGCATTCCCGCGTCTATTTTTATTTTTCATTCCATCAATACTGTGTATTTTTTCTTTCAAGAAGTGCTAGTTGCAAAACATAACCACACATTAAAATCCATTTTAAAACCGGCAATGAAAGTTGATAATGGAGAACCTGTAGTTAAAGTGGCATGTAATATTACAAAAAAGGTCCGGATTTTTGACAAACACGACGAAAAACGGGAATTTAAAAAGCAGGCACAAAAACGTGGAACACGCAAAAACCGCAGAAAATAAATTACAACATCTCTTGACGCCGCCCTGCGCGGTCGTCGCCGCATGTAATACATGAAAACAATATAAATGTTCTCGTCTATAGCTTTTAATGAATATGAATTTTACCATGGAACTGGACCTGAATACAAATATTGCCGATTTTCCTGTATTGGAATGTGCCACATCTTCACATATGGCGTCTTATTTTCGAGAACAGCTTATTTATTTCCAATTTAATCTTACAAAGAAACATAATTTTGATGTTTTGGAAACATTGTATACACAGCTTGTTCAGGTTCTCCAATGTCTTAAAAAATGTATGCATAAAAATGAAAATAAACAAGAATACATTCAAATCCTCGACGCGTTTTACTGTCTATTGTTCTACACACGAGATAAATACGAAGGAAAAGGAGAACGTACATTGTCGTATTTACTCATTATGGCGTTTTATGATGTATATCCAGTTCTCGCAATATATGCTGTGCATGAATTTGTTCGAAATAGCCACAAATCTCTGGACACAGAAGTTTATGAATCGGTATGTTCTCATGCCATTGGGTCATGGAAAGATATGATTGCGATTTGTGATTTCTTACGCGAACATTCCAAACGTGGTGATAAACATCCGTTAATTGATACATGCATTGAAATGGTGGTTCTCCAACTTATTAAAGACAATCATACATGGAAGTTCTCGATTCGTGCGATGAATCCACAATATATATCCAATGTTGCCAAATGGATACCGCGTGAACATAAAAAATATGATTGGTTGTTTGACAGATTTGTCATATGTTGGGCGAAGAAAGTCTATCCACACATCTTGAATACGGCCAATACTCCCGAAACTCGTGAACAGGCTGTTACAAAATGTAAACGGCTGTTTCGCAAACAAATTTCGTATTTAAATAAGCAATTGCAAACACCGGAGATTCGCATGACACAAGGGTGCTGGGATACTATTGAACCACTGCATATTCCTATTGGCACGTATATGAAACATTTTGATAAATTAAATGATGGCGGGCCGCATATTACGGATATATACAATCAACCACCACATGGTATCGGTTCATTACCAACATTTGCGTTTCTTATTAAACATGCGATTCGATTGTTAGCCAACATCGAGAGTACTGCGGATGATGGTGGTCGGGCCCGGGCTCGTGACCAATTAAATGCCCAATGGAGACGCTGCATGAACCAGTTTCAACCGGGGGCATTTAAATTCACCATACCCATTCTCGATGTATCTGCATCAATGCAGCAAACCGACAATGAAGCATTTTACAATGCCATGGGACTGGCTATGACGATTGCATGTAAAAGTAGTCTCGAATCACGACTCATTGCCATTGCAAGCAGTCCTGTGTGGATTCAATGGGAACGTACCGATTCTTTTATGGATATCATTGAAAACATATTTGGCTCCATTATGTCTATCCGGAGTTCTCATCTTCAATACAGTCAAGCGATTGATTTGATCATGCAAGGAATCCGGGGCAGTCATTCGTCTCCGCGATTCATAGAAAATCTCAATATTGTAGTCATTAGTGATTTTTCTACAAATATACACAAAGTCGATGTGTCAACTTTATTTACATCAAATCTTTTTGATGTCGTACCGACTATGTTTTTCTGGAACATATGCACACAAGGCGTGGTTGAACCATTTGTTACTTCTACCCAACACCCCCACTATTTTTATTCCGGAACCTCGATACATGCACTTCGAGATATGCAGGCGGTTATAGAGGCTGGCCGTATACCGACTTATGATGCCGCGGTGAATGCATTGGAAAAGCATGGATATTTCGCGGCGTCAACTTATTTGCATTCGTTGTGTTCGTCTGTTGGCGAATAACCGATAACTGTATTTTACACATTTGTTCGTTCAACCCGTTACTGATATGAAGATTGAACATTGAAAAATTAAAAATCTTTGTAGTTTTTCAATGGCGTAAATTATTTTTATCCTGGATTATGAGGTAAATCTATATATATATGGATTTTGTTGCATCAAAATTTTGTATGATTTGTGCTGTTGTTAATTCTGTGTTATAATAATAAAACTGTCCAATGTCGCATTTTCCTTCTCCATAAAGTCCTGTTGGGAATGTGAGATTTTGATTAGAAGATAGAATACTACTTTCATTACTGGTTGCAGTCAAAACTTGGCGACCATTTACAAAAATCTTGTTTTGCCTTCCTCCTCCAGACCCGAATTGAATATTTGCCGTATAGAGTGCCCATCCACTGCTCAATACTCCAGTAACTGAACTAAAATAATTCACTAGCAATAAACCATTTTCATGCAATTCTAATGTGTTATTTGTCTTATAGCCGAATGCATACCCATCATAGGATGGAGCTCCAAATACCTTACTTACTAAAGACCCAGATGAACCTATATTATTAATTTTAACCCACATTTGTATAGTGAATGGCTGATTTGCAACTGGATTAATTGCGGTAGCTTCATTAATTTGAGCATATTGCCCCGTAACTGCTCCTGGATTAAATTCAAAATATTTATTACCTGGATCTGTTGTGGTATTGAATGTTGGCGAGCCATTGAGTGTTGCACTATAACTTCCACCTGAATCAAGATTTATCCAATTAGATCCAGCACCTGAGTAAGAGTTTGTGTTATTTGCATCTAAGTATATTATGCGATTTGTAGTTAATAAACTTGTTATTGTGGGAGTGACATTAACGGAAACAGATTCGTTACTTGAACCTCCAGAATTCACTGCTTTTAATTTGACCGTGTATGTGATTCCATTTGATAAACGAGTTACTCCATCGCTCGAGAGTGTGGTTATTTCTACAGGACTGTAAATTTGTGGCGGATTAAACGCTAAGAAGGTGGCGCCATCATCTGTAGAATATTCGTAGTTTGTTACATTCCCGATTTGTGTGAACAAAATATACGCCGATTGATTTCCTCCTACACTTGACAATGATGTTGGTGATGATAAAGAAGGAGCAACAGCTGTCCATTGAGCATAAAGTATTGTATTCGAGTTAATTGTGAATGTATTTCCTGGTGAATAAGATATTCCAGAACCATTTGCTTCTCTATTCCATCCTGCAAAGGTAAATCCGGTTTTTGCTAATACAGGAGAGCCTGAATTTCCCAAAACTGTAACATTCGAACCAGTTACGTATGGCGAAGAACCATCTATTGGAGCATTTCCGCTTGTATTGGTATTACCATTATAAGTAATTGTATATGTAACAGGTGTCCATTGAGCATAAAGTATTGTATTCGAGTTAATTGTGAATGTATTTCCGGGTGAATAAGATATTCCAGAACCATTTGCTTCTCTATTCCATCCAGCAAAAGTGAATCCGGATTTTGCTAACACTGGAGAGCCTGAATTACCAAAAACGGTAACATTCGAACCACATGCGTATGGCGAAGAATAATCTGTTGGAGCATTTCCGCTTGTATTAGTATTACCATTATAAGTAATTGTATAATAAACAGAACACCCATAAGCTCTTCTAAACCTTGCTAAACCTGACCTTTTTTCCCTGCCATATATGTATTATATATACACATATATTGGGCATAAATATCCAATGCGTAAAACAAAAATAATAACAGCCATCTTATTATTTTCGATTTGCGTGCTTTTGTGTAACATACATTATGTATTCAGGAAAATAAGTTGTTGCTTCCAAAATAGTTGATATGCTGGATCATTGCTGTGCATATTTTGCTCTTATACGTTGCATTATTTTCTGTTTACGTGACATAAATTCTGCATCCGTTTTAAATGTGGCCATTTTGGATTTGGCCAATTGCTGCGACCCGTGATTCGTGCGAGCCCATAGTGTAAGTACTTTGCGAATCCGCGCCTTGTCTGTTCTGGGTAATTTTGACATAATCGTTTTTATTTCTGTGGAAGTCTCTTCTGCGGTTGGTCGTTTATCCGGCATGGACAACACTATATTTGTTAGTAATTCGATATATTTTTTCATAAACGGAAAGTTGTTTGATGCTTCTTCGTGCAATTCCATAATGCGCAACATGTCTAATATCATCACCGCGACTCCATAATTATCCCAACTTTTATGATACTTGATCAACTCGTCATAGACGTTTCCCCAAGACGGAACATTCAACATGCCTCCTTCCACTAGGGGCGCGTAATATGCTTCCGCATTTTTCTTATATTCTT
>JACCDO011462603.1_pt1 | contig 11694 bp, 10 predicted proteins | sample 7446101 | NCBI WGS metagenome assembly JACCDO01 (sample SAMN15323440, study PRJNA562643) | freshwater metagenome | isolation source: river surface water | place: USA:Blue River Watershed | collected 2017-08-16 | reverse complement strand
GTCTACAAAGGGCTCCTCTGCGCCTTCCCGAAGGCGCGATTCCTGAATGTATCCGGTTGGTGCTTTGACAGCAGATCGCCAGTCTACAAAGGGAATGTCTTCGTTTCCTTTTTTCTCAAGTGTTTCTACTCCAGTCATTCCAGAGTAGACAATGCTACTATTCATATCAAATCCAATGTCAGCCCAATTTCCACCAAAGTTAGGCTTGAAATACAGAGCTGTAAAGTTTGGAAGACGACTTACAACTCCATGAGAGTCAAAGGTTTGTTTGTCATTTTCCATGGGGTAGATATCATAGTGATAGGCAAAGAACTGTCCGTCCGGTGAGATTGAGGAATATTTCCCATTCATAACCTTTCCTCGGAGCCACTGACCTTCCGTGAAGGAGTCTGTCGTGAGATCCCACTTAATGAGCTCCCATTCATTTCTCTGTGTGCCACGGCGAAGAATGGCAACAATGTTGGCATACTCCGCCTTGTAAAGATAAAGCTTTGGAATTGTCATTCAATCCTTACAAACGTCCAGACAGGGGTTGAACTCAATTTTTTAGAAAAGTAGAGTTTTCTTGTCATAGACCAAATATGTCATCACCATCGCAAAAAAGACATCAATCGTGTAATGAGAACGCGTGAGTAAAATAAAACAGGTCTCGAGAGCAACGAACAAGATTCCAAGCCAGGAAGGAATGTAGCCAGCACGCACAAGCAAGAGTGCTGCTAATGTTGTGAGTGCAGTGTGACCGCTGAAGATTTTGTCATAACATTGACCCACAAGACAGGTAGACCATTCAAATCGTTTTTGACAGTTTTCGTGTTTGGGAAGAATTGTCAAAAAGATTGTCAGGGACCGTACAAAAATTAAATACAGGAACTTTTCTGCAAATTCCCAAATCAAATTTCCTTTCGTAACCAAAAACGTTCCCAGAAACAGCAATGGAATTAAATTCACAATTCCTCCATATTCATGAAAATCAGGAGTGAATTCATGGATAATATCAAAGACCCTATTTTCATTTTCCTGGAGCTCATAAAACCAAATTCCAAGTTTGTCTGTAATATAGCTTGAGAGTCCTATTATAACAAGAAGCAGCCCAATGGTTGCTATATTTTCAACTGCTCTGCCAATTTTCATATCAGAAAACGTCTTTACTTTGAAATACAAAGGAATTCAAAGAAAAGAAACGTGAAGACTCCTGGAATAATTCTTTATACGTTGACAGAGAGGATATTGCCACTGATGGCTGCCTTTCTGCGTCTGCGTCCTCCACCTGTGCGAGTCGACTCAGCTTGAGACTGGAAATCTCCGCTTGCCACCGACTCCATCTCCATCACCGCTGTCACGGCAGGCTGGTTCATGGCAGGAGGCACCATGGTATTCATTCTTGGAGGACTCATCTGCTGGACGCCTTCCATTCCATTCCCCATACCCCCCATAGCTTCCGCTTTTCTGACTTCCTCAAAGGTCTTCAAGATATCATCCACACCCGAAGGACCCTTCATTTCTCTCCGCGCAGTTTGGCGAGGAGGCTCAACAGCAGCCATCACCTGGGGTGCATTTGGCATGATGTTCGCTACAGTTGGGGCTTGGAAGAATGCACCAGTCGGACCCATAGATTCAGTACCCTGGGGGCCCGCTGGACCCTGCATCTGAGGTACAGGAGCTGCCATCGGCCCACCTCCTGCAGAATTCATCGCCATTCCCATGAAGTTACCAAATCCAGTGCCAGCCTGCGATGCTGCAGCCTGGGCGAATTGGCGAGCGAGGTCAGGATTCTTTCTCAGGATATCATCTGCAGACGGCATGCGCTGTCTCATGAATGTATTAGAAACGTGGCACATGAAGCCCGAACCTGCAAGCGCAAACAGAAGACGCGCCTCAGGGGGCATCTTGCCACGATCCTTGTACTTGTCATAAAGCTCCTCAAAGATTTCATCAAAATCCTCTACATTCTCATGGACGGATTCGCTCCAACCATCCAAGTTCAAATCAAACGGATCAAAGCGATTATTCATCCATTCCAAACCTGTCACAACACCCATGAGAGCCTGGCGCTGGAAACGCAAGGAACCCTCCAAATTGCGTGCGTCCACAAGACGATCAAATTCACCCTTGATCTCATCCAAGGAGTTATCCATAGTAAACTTGCGTGCAACCGGGAATCCCTTTTGTTCCAGGCGCTGCAACTTATTCAAATATTCAATCTTGTCTTTCTTTTCCTGCTCGGGATTCCTGCTCTGTGCCACAGGAGTGAGATTGATAGAGGGTCCCGTAGCGGTTTGGGAGTTGGAAAAGAAGCTAGGAGGTGCAGGCTCCTTTGTGAACTTGATCTCCATGGGTGCCTCGCGCAATCCACCAATTGTGGAATCCATATTCAACGTAATAGGCTCCAAGGGTTCCAAGTTGGAGATCTCAATACCACCCAAAGCAGGTGCAGACGATCCTACACTGACAGTTGTAGGAGGAGCGGAGGATGTAGAACCTCCAAATGAAATCTTTGCCTGATTTGCCAGCATATTCAATCCTAAAGCATCGGAGTTATCCGTGATGTCTATTACATTTCCTAAATCATTACTTAGGCCGATATCCGGCCCCATGGAGAGTGCAACTGACTCCATTTCACGTAGTGTAGCCATCTTTCTTCGGATTCAGAAGGACTTTTTAGACTGGTATTTAACGCAGCAAAGCATCAAACGCCATTAAAAAGGCGTCCGTTAAATCGTTCTTTTTGGAGTACTGACCTAGATGAAGTCTCCATTTCAACGGGTCGGAGACTGTAGGGGCCTGGAGAAGACTTTGGACTTTTGTCTCGGATCCTTCCTTTCTCTCTTTGTATCCTTCATCCCCCTTCTTGCCTGCGACTTTCATCTTTGCGTGGACGAGTCGGAGGCTTGGAGGATTCGGTTGCAAAAGATCTCGGAGTGTGGCAAAGAGTAAGATCTGCACGGATTTCATCGTGGGATTCTTCAAGACAGGTTGGTTTTCAAGCAAGATCTCGTCAGCTCTGGAAAAACTGTCTTTGTTTTGGAGTACAAATCGGCGAATCCCATCGTGCAACACTGTCAACTCTGTATCAACCGCTTTCTTCACCTTTTGTTTCACAATGGGTAATGCATATTGATCTGCAATCTTCTTTAAGAGATCCCCTTTGGATTTGGGAGGATTGACAGTTCCTTTGGAAAGCAACAGGTCACGCAGCTGTTTGGCAGCAGGTAACTTCTTGACTAAGTTTCCAGACACATCACGAAAGGCTGGTCTATCCAGAGGACAATGACGTACACAGTACTCTCTTCCACGAGTTTCATACGTTGCCTTGGAAGAACAGGAACAACAATGGGCTCCAGACTGTTTTGCAGTTTGAGCGCTCTGGCCTGCGAGCAAATCAAAATTGTCCCACTGTAAAATTTCTACAGGATTCGAGGATACATCCGTATTCTTTCGTTGTAAACAAAACGCAAGATTGCGGATACCAATATCAAAGGCTAACACAGTTTTTACAGGCATATCTAGTGTCTCTTAGAAGTTTTGTTTAGACGTCTCTTTGATTTTCTTCTTGTCTTACCACCTGTAGCTGTTCCAACGCCTTCGGTCCAAACTTCCCCTCTTCGTGTATAGTATTTATCCCAATTTTCTTCTGATAATTGCTTATTCATATTGATACTATTTCGTTCCATATTTGCTTGAATTGCTGTAGGTGAAAATTTGCGTTGAATAAGAAGTTCCTTCAATGATTGTCTATCAACAATAGCATTCACTTTTTGAATAAAAGCATTCAGCGCTTTAGATCTTTTTTTTTTCCGCATACTTTCAGGCAAAGTTTCAATCATAATTTTGATATCTCTATATTCTTTAACTATAGATCTGAAAGGTTCAATAAATGTATTAAAGGGTATACCAAGACTCGTAAGATTTGGTAACTTAGGTAATCGTAAAAGATTATTATTATAGCAGGTTAAATGTCTTAGAGAAGCAGGTAGTTCAGGCAAAGAGGTAAGTTTATTATAAGAACAATTTAATGTAACTAATGTGGTAGGCAAAGGCGGCAAAGAGGTTAGATTATTATGAAAGCACTCTAATCTAACTAAGGTGGGGGGCAAAGGTGGCAAAGAGGTAAGTTTAGTATGAGTACAAACTAATTTAACTAAGGTGGATGGCAAAGACGACAAAGAGGTTAGTTCATTATTATCGCTACAATATAATTGAACTAAGGTGGAGGGCAAAGGCGGCAAAGAGGTAAAATTATTATCGCTACAATTTAATATTACTACAAAGGTGGAGTGCAAATCTGGCAAAGAGGTTAGTTTATTACTATCACATATTAATTTAACTAATGTGGGGGGCAAGGGTGGTAAATTTGTAAGTTTATTATTACGACACCATAATTCAACTAAGGTGGGGGGCAAGGGCGGTAAATTCGTAAGTTTATTACGACCACACCATAATTCAACTAAGGTGGAGGGCAAAGGCGGTAAATTCGTAAGTTTATTACTATCACAATCTAAAATTTGTAAGCCTTCTGGCAGATCTACTAATTGCGTTAATTTATTACGATCGCACCTAAGTTCTATCAAATTTGCTGGCAAGGGAGGAAGTGAAGTAAGTTTCATACCTGCAACATCCAGTATACCTGTTCTCTCTGCCTCTGCTAATCTTTCCTGAAGATCCATCTGATGAAGAATTAGAAATGAACTTCATATCTATTCTTAATACAAGTGCTCTGTCTTCGCCAAAGGCTTCGTACCCATAGGGGTGAAGAAGCGACCGCGAGGAGAATTGCGACCATTTTCAAAGGTGCGATTCAATGCAACATGCGGTCTGGGAGCTCTCTGTCTCGGAAGATCAAACGTACCAAACAACTCGGGGGCCTTGTCATAGACTCTCTCTGTGCCAATTCCATTTGAAGCCTCTGTAGGAAAGAAGGCACACTCAACTTTGTCACACTTCACAACAGACTCAGGAGGAGGCACAACAGATGGATCATCCCCATACATGGCACCCGTCATGCGAGCTTGGCGATTCCGACTGAGTTCAATAATCTGGGATGCATTTTTAGTGATCCATTCCTTCACAGGGAACTGCACTCCTGCAGGAACATTCTCATTGCAGTGAGGGCGATAATCGGTGACAAGGCGACCGTCTGCCATGGGTGCGGCCCAACCAGGAAAGCGTGAATCCGGTGACGGGAACGTATCACGCTGGCTCACAGCTGTCTTGTAGGCTGTGGTTCTAGCCTCATAGGGCGTAATTCCAAAATAATAGTTTGGTTGTGTGGGAATGCGGAAGAACTGCGAGTCCATGTCTACTCTCTGAAGAGCCTATGGAATCTATTTCTCCCCAAGTTCAACGGGGAACCCCTCCTCCAGAATACCATCGGTGCCAGGAACAGGCTCCAACACAGACATTGTCGTTCCCTGTCTCTTTAAGGCATCAATCACGTCCTTCTTGTGAGCTGCATTTGGAACGGAAATTCCCTTGCGCTTTGCCTCCGCCTTGAGCTCCTTCAAAGTCATAGACTCATAATTAGGCTCCACACGAGTGGTAGGAACCGGAGTCTCCTCTTCAGCCTGGATAGCATTCCCTTGGGCCTGGTCCAAGACTTGCTTGTAAAAATCCTCGTCAGGCATCTGCTCGATATCATCCTTCTCAATGGGCTCAGGTCCACTGATCGCTTCTACACGCTCAGGCCCCTCTTCATGAGGATGCGGTGCAGCTGCCATCGCCATCATGGTGTTTTCCGTAGCCATCTTCAAATCCAACAAAATATTCTCGGTGAGGCTGATTCGCTTCTCAACCTGGCCGATTCGGCTGTAAAGGTAGAAAAAGAGAGCCCCGAAGACAAGTGCAAGTACAAGTCCAATGGTTAGGGTATCACTTAAGGCGTTCATCTCTTTTTGGCCTTGCGGTTTTCCGGGGCATAACTTTCCGCATTAATTCAACAGCCCTTTCTCCTTCAAAATCAGATCTACACTGCTAACCTCACAAATTCCTTTCGTAAGAGTGTAAGGAAAATGAAGCTCCCCATTTTCTTGTGGGATAGCGGGCACACACAACCGTTGGACCAATGACGGTGCCGCTTTCGCCAATTCAAACACATGGGTGCTAATGATGCTAATCAGATTGGGTTGGGCCCAGACCTTGTCTAAAAAGAGTTTTGCAGTGCGGCTTCCATCGGGTGGATTTGTGCTGTGAAACAATTCATCAAACAAGACAAGACCCACCTCATGAGGATGCGAGACAGATCGTTTCACAATTTGGACTGCAAATTCCACCTCTCGCTCAAACATAGAACTTTTTCCTGGACGATCTTCTAACCGCAATCCTGTTGCAATCCAATTAACAGGTTTTAGAAGACATACATCTGCATATGCAAATCCGATGGTCTGAGCCAATACAATATTTAATAGAGTGCCTCGCAAGAAGGAACTTTTTCCTCCTCTGTTTGGACCTGTCAAAATAGCATGATGCTTTCCATCCAAAGGGAAGTCTACTGAGAAAGGAAGACTGTTTTGGAGAAGTGGGTTGCGGGCATTTTCAAAGTGAATTCCACCTGTCTTGCCAAACAGGACAGGATTGACAGGACTCGCTGCAATCCTGTAAGTTACCTCTGCATCTCCAAGAATTTGGAGTGCATACTGTAAACGATAGGGTAGATCCCATCCCTCTGCAAAGGTTCGATGAGGGTCTGAAGAGCGTTCTGCAATGTCTTGAAGAGGATTTTTTAAAGGTATAAAGTTTGACACCTCCTCAAGTAATTTTGCAAGCTCTTCCAGATACAATCCTCTCTTTACTAGATCTTTCTCAATGGTTTGAAGGTGAATGGCATTTTGGACGGGTTGAATCATGCTTTGAAGAACAGAGAAACACGTGATACCTGTCTGCATCAGATTCTTAGGAGTCCAGAAATTCTGGGATTGAATTCCCATCATTCCTAAGAGTAAATCTTTGTATTGAGTGATTGGCATGGGAAGATTGTACCAATACACTAAAATAAGATAAGGCATAACAACCATGAAGAATGGGGTTAGAATTGCCAGAAAGGGAACTGCATAGAGCTTGAAATAGGAAAGAAGCAGAAGAACAAAAGGCATTGTATTGAAGATCTGAGCCCAGGCCCAGGAGGAAAACGTGAGTTGGGAATACGAATCTGTTTCCACATCCGACTTTGTTTGAAAGATCTTGAGATCGGGTTCAAGAAACGCTGCTTTTTGAAAAATGATTTCAAGAGCAGACTTCTTCTCTTCTGTCAGCGTTCTACGAAGAGATACAATTGCCTCTTGTCTCCGACGGAGAGCTTCCTCCTTTGCTGTAAAAAATCGGAGATGTCTAGAAAATTGTGTGGCTCCTACTTCTGTCTGAAATCCTAGAGGTTTTACTAACAGTTCCGCTTGACTCTCCCGAATGACAGTTTCAATCTCCATCTACCGAGTTGCCAGACAGCAGAAATAAAATTTGAACGCAACTTTTTTACCCTATGCGGTCATACGCTATGGAAAAAACAATGCGCTCCAATATAGTAATGTCAGTAGAGTCTCCTTCTCTGACCCTTGTGTCCTCTGTCTTGGCTCTTCGGAGCCAAATTCCTCCCCTCCAATCTGCGGAGACTCTCACGAAGATTGCAAACCTTCGTGGGATTCTTGATGCAAGAACACTCTCCTCTGCGCGAAATGGAGGGGATTGGCGGCGGGGCACAAGTTCTCAAGCTCTTCCTTCCCTAGACTCCCGATGGCGAGGTTCTAGGCAATCCATGAAACAGAGCTCTTCAACCGGATCTCTCACAGGTGCAAATCTAACTCCTCTAGGAGGAGCTGGAGGAAGTTCCCCTTCTACACCCAAAACACCGATTTACACAGGTCCACCCCTAGGACGCTATCAGAGCAGATTCCGGAACTCTGAAGAAGCAATTGAAGAAAAGATTCTCAATCGCATCATTCGTCTCAAGCTCAATAAATTTGGGCCTACAACCTATTCCGATATTCGTGAATTCCTCTTCCAGATTCTCGGTCAAGAGAGTGTCGTTACGGAAGAAGATGGGCCCGTCCAAGCAGAAGAAGCTCAAGTTGCAGATTTTGTGAAGGACTTTATGGCAATGGTCTTCAAGAAGGCTGCCACCGAACAGATCTACTGCCCTCTGTATGCCAAGCTCTTGTCTGAAATTGGCTCCAAGCATTCGGTGATCTTTGAGGAGATGAATCGCCTTTACAAAAATTACATGGAAATCTTTGAGGAAGCGGATGTGAATGTACGAGCGGAAGACATGCAAGCCTTTGAGAAGAAGGTAGCAGAAAAGAAGTATCGTCAGGGATACAGCCAGTTTATCGCAGAACTCACAACACTTGAAATCCTCTCGGTTGAATCTCTCACAGCACTCTTCCATACTCTCTTTAAACAGATTGAGAAACACAGTCGCATGGAAGATCAGAAGCCTCTTGTGGAAGAATATGTGGATTGTCTTCTTCGCATGAGCCGTGTGATGAAAGACAAGCAGACTCTCTTCTTCCGAAGCATGCGGCATACAATTTACACGCAGAACAAGGATTCCCTCAATACACTTATTACAGTGAAGGACAATACCTTCCAGAGTTTGAGCTCCAAGTCTCGGTTCCTCCTGATGGATGTGCTGGATATTCTCAAGGTATAAGTAGAATGGAAGATTTAGTAGATCAGTTTGTGATTCTAAAACCTGAATATTGGGATCTTCATTACAATTCAGTAGAAGGCTATAGAATCAACGCTCAAGGAAATCCTCAACCTGCAGATTTGCGAATGCCTGATGTAGATTTCAGTAGCGTTGATGGAGTTGAGAAAATAACGCCGCGCATCGGTCAAGTAGAGGCAATTCGTGATTTTGAAATTGAGGGAAAAACTGTCAGACGTGCAGTCGTCTGTACCTCTTTTTATTTTCCTCGGGCGCGGCATGGAGATTTTGAGTTAATAGATCCTTCTTGGCTCACAACCTTTAAAGTTGTTCTTCGCCCTGATGCGGTGGTAGATGAAGATGGATGTTTGGGACATCCTGAGGATGGTATCTTTGGAGAGATTGTGGAAAGTACAACAGATCCCGACAATGCAATTTTTTGGGTTCGAGAAATTCATTCTGGAATGGAAACTGATTATGATACACATGAATTATTGTTTCTTCCTGACGACAAATATGAAGTTCTCAAAGCGGCTAAACCTCTTGTTGGTGTCAGTAAAACAGGATTTTTGCCTCCTGAAATCCCCAACAACATCCAACATGTTGTTTTTTCGCAGCTTTCAGGCCTTCATTCCAGATATACTCCTCAAAGTGCTATCAATAGTATACGCAATTGGTTGTATGGGCCTCCTCAAACAGTTTATCCGGAACCTGAGCCTGAGCTCAATGCCTTGAATGCAGGACCTCTACCCTATGGGCCCACGGAAGAGAACTTTGCTGGAGGCTCTAGAAATTCTAGGAGTATTGTAGGAACTCAAATGGCTCGTCGTGGAACTCGCAGATCAAGAGGTATTTTTTCGCGCTTGTATTCCCCCGTCGGTCACCTTTTGGCTGCGGGCAAGGAATCTGTAGGTGCGGTCACAAATACGGCAAAGGGTGTTGTCGGTGAGGGCATCAAGGGTTTGGATAAGATTGGACGCAGTGTTACTTCTCACGCCAACATGGCGGTGAAGAACGTTCTTACTCGCAAGGGTGGAAAGCGTCGCGGCTCTCGCAAGTCCCGCAAGTCCAGACGTACGACTCGCAGACGCAGATAAACTCCCGAGTGACAAATAAAAAATTGAGTTCATTCCTGCGGTTTTTACGGCAAGGATGAAAATCAAGAAGTCTGATAGAATGAACCGAACTGCAAAGAAGGATGCTAGTGACAAGGACAAGTCCTCAAGTCGCAAGCAGCCTCAGCGAAATCGCCGTCGCGCTGGCGGAAAGGGCGGTGACGATGAGTCTGTAGATAGCCATGGGAATCTTCGGAATCTGATTGCATACAGCGATACAGAGGAAGAACTCTCAAGTTCTGAAGACTCTAGCTACGAAATGGAGGACATTGATTCTCCGGAGTCAGAACTCAGCGAGAAGGATCGCAAGACAATTCGCCGCGAGGCTCGTAAGGCTGCCGTCAAGGCCCGCGAGCGCATTCAAAAGAGGTACGCAAAGCCCACAAAGAAAAAGCCTGTGAAGGAAGAGTCTTCCGAGGAGGAAGAGGAAGAAGAGATTGAAAAGTCTCGTCGCCGTCGTCGCACTTCCAAGAAGCGCAAGGAAGAGGAAGAAGAAGAGACAGAAGAGGAGGAAGAAGAGGAAGAGGAAGACGAGGATGAAGAGGAAGACGATGAGGAAGAAGAGGAGGATGAGGAAGGAGAGGATGATGGTCCAGCAGGCATTTCCATCTCTATTGGAGCCTTTGGTGGTGACGACTTTATGAGCCGTATGGTACCCAAGCGTCACAATATGAAGAAGGAATCTGAGGAAGTCAAGAAGTTTGTGAAACTTGTATCAAAGCCTCTGGAGGCAAACACAATTGACGATCAGATCGATCAATTCAAGTCAATGACTGCAGAGAAACAGAAGCAGTTCCTCGTTGCGCTCGAGCACAAGCCTGCAAACAAGGAACAGAATATGATGTTTAAGATTCTTACAATGAATCTTCCATCAGAAGCCCAATCCATGATTCTCTCTAAGTATCACAGTCTTCAGATGCTTGAGCCTGGCTCGGGTGAGTTCTTCAAGCTCCGAAGCTGGCTTGAGAAGGTCACGAGTATGCCCTTTGGTATCTACAAAGACATCCCTGTGAAGATTGAAGATGGATCTGAGGCATGCACGCAATTTATGGATCGTGCCCGCCGCTGTCTTGAGGATGCAATCTACGGTCAAGAGGAAGCCAAGATGCAGATCATGCAATTCATTGCAACCAAGATCTCCAATCCCTCTCACCGTGGTCTAAGTCTCCTCCTTGCAGGTCCTCCAGGCATTGGAAAAACCAGCCTTATCAAGAATGGAATTGCAAAGGCACTCAATTGGCCCTTCCAGTTTATCTCTCTGGGTGGTGACTCTGATGCAACAACCTATACCGGCCACCAGCTTGTATATGAGTCCTCTCATGCGGGCAAGATTGCCAATTCCCTCATTAATGCAAAATCCATGAGTATGGTCCTCATGTTTGATGAGCTTGACAAGATTAGCACCACCCCCAAGGGCGAAGAAGTTCAGAATATGCTGATTCACCTTACGGATCCCGTCCAGAACGAGGATTTTGAAGACAAGTACCTTGCAGGAGTTCCGATTGATCTCTCCAAAGTGATGTTTGTCTTCTCAGGAAATGATCTCAATAAGATTGACAAGATTCTCCTAGATCGTATGATGGTGATTAATCTCCAAGGATACCAACAAAAGGACAAGCTTGCCATTGCGGAGAATTTCCTTCTTCCCACTGCACTTGAGGAAGTGGGTCTCACAGAGAAGGTTGCAATCTCACGGGAGGTTCTGGAGCATATTCTTCGGGAATATGCAAACGAGGAAACAGGTGTCCGTGAACTCAAGCGCTGCATGGAACAGATCGCACAGAAGATCAATATGCTCCGTATCTTCAACTCAAAGGATCTACCCTTCCATATCAAGGACTTTCATCTGCCCTTTGTTGTGAAGAAGGAGCATGTGGATCTCTTCCTCAAGAAGAAGACTCCTTCTATGGATGTCAGCGTGCAGCGAATGTATTCCTAAACTAGAAG
>JACCDO011371772.1_pt1 | contig 11695 bp, 5 predicted proteins | sample 7446101 | NCBI WGS metagenome assembly JACCDO01 (sample SAMN15323440, study PRJNA562643) | freshwater metagenome | isolation source: river surface water | place: USA:Blue River Watershed | collected 2017-08-16 | reverse complement strand
TGCGCTCGCTCAGCGGCCCACGGGTGTTCCGGTGGTTTTGCTCGATCCGGTTTCGACCGCACGTCAACGCCAAGTGCGCGTCCAGGGTTCGGCATCAGGTCAAAGCTTAGCTCGGTTTTCGCTGCTTCTGCGCCGAGTGGGATCGACGGCGCAGACCCCGGTCGTTCGCGTGGCGATTCCCGGCCGCCCCGACGCTTGGAACTTCGATGAGTCGATCGACTTAGAAGCTTTCCAAGACGGGGATTATGAACTTCTTGCCGAGGTGACCGACCTTTGGGGAACCGTAGGTCGCGCGCGAGGCTTTCTGAAGGTTCAGAAGCTTCTTTGGAGTGAGCCTGCGGCTCTAGCAACTTATCGTTCTGGGGATCGGATTCGTTTCGAGTCGCTGGCGCTGCCAGGAAGTCAGGCCACGGTCCGGTATGAGGTTTCGCCTGGAGTTTATACTGGCTCACTGAATGATCGCGTTTCACGACAGTGGACGCCGATCGTGGGAAATGAGTGGGTCCCATCTGAATCTCAAACTTTGGATCAGTGGTTCTCCGTGCGTGCGGTCCGACAGGTCGGCGCAGTCACCGATACGCAGATTCGAAGTATCTATTTCGATTCTCGCCTTCGGAAGGGATTCCCTGTTCGAGTGAAGTGGGACTGCGATTCAGAGGCTTCCGATTCTCGCTGCTTCTCAGACACGGGTCGTTTGAAGACGGAATTGAGGGATCTGAACGGCGACGGACAAGATGAAGTCTTGTTTGTCACCCCTGGGATGGCGCCGCTCCTTCAAGTACTTTCCTCAAATGGCAGCCCGCTTTGGAGCAAAAGCCTGGGCAACACTCCTATGCAGTCTTTGGGAAGCCTGGGGCCAGAGACTCATCCGGTTGCGGTGACGAAGGGCCCAAGTGGGCAACTCAGAATTTTTGCTTTCAACACGCGGCTCTCGCAGTTCACTCAGGACGGTTATTCGGAAATTTACGGATTCGACGCAGCAGGTGCGACGCTTCCTGGGTTTCCTCTTCGGGTTCCGCGGTTTTATTGGCTGGGCGTGAGCGTGGCGGACTTGGACCGCGACGGCAGTGACGAGATGATTTTGGCGGATGGCTTTGGGACTCCTGGGCGCCTTCAGATCTACTCCTGGGATGGAAAATTACGAACGACGATTGCGACTGCAGGGCATTGCTGGAACAAAGACGGAGCACAGGCCGCAGTGGCCCGCTTTGCAGGACCGACGGGTCCCGCAGCTTTGGTGGTAGCAAACCACGAAAACTGTGAAGGCAAAGATCAGACTAAGATTGAAGCTTTTTCGCCCGAGGGGCAGCTACTTCCTGGATGGCCTAAGACCGTTCCTGGAGCCATCACCGACTCGGTCGTGGCCGCTGACTTAGACGGAGATGGTCGCGATGAAGTGGTTGCTTCTCTCCAGTATGATTTTGAAGGGAACGCTAAGACTCCACATCTTCATGTGTTCCGCTCGAACGGAACGGCATTCTCCGGCTTTCCTGCGCTTCTGGGTCAAGCCAATACACATGGAAGTGGCGCAAGCCGGCCTTCCGTCGGGGATGTCGATGGCGACGGGATCCCTGAAATCGCACTTTGGACGCAAGGCGCAGCCGGAAAATTTTGGCAGCTTCTGGATTCGCGCGGTCAAAGTGTGAGTGGCTATCCTCGGTCTGCAGGTGAAATTTCAGCATCCCCCGTTGTCGTGGATCTGAACGGCGACCGGGTTTCCGAACTTCTGCAGTACCAAGTATCCTTTCGAGCCTGGCTTCAAAACGGGGTCTCTCCGGATTTGATGGCGCGCCTTTCGGATGCAACGGGTTCGTCCAAGTGGCTTCCTCGAATTTTGCCGCCGAATCCCTTCTCAGCCCCCGAGACCCGAGCTACCCCGGATGGAGCGGCCACCCAGCTAGTGGCCGTGAGCCAGTGGGATGCTAGCCGGGATGCTCAGGGCCTGAGTTCTACATTGAGAAGAAGTTCTCTTTATCTTTGGGACTTGCAGCGAGTTCCCGGCACCATTGGCTATTCTCCGGGGCTCTTTGATAATCGCCCAGGAAGCTCGGGCGGGGATTTTGCGCCGAATTGGACGGGTGCAAAACCCACTGAGTATCGGGTTTATCCACCGCTCCCGAGCGGGTTTGATCTGGACCAGTCCACGGGAGTTATTCGGGTGGTTCCAGCCAAGACCCGGGTGGGTCGTGGCGGAGGCCTAAGTCAACACTGGGTAATCGGATCGAACGAATCAGGACAGGTCCAGACTCAGATTACGGTCCGGTCGGCTCGCTAGTCCTGAAAGCGCGGGTCGAGGCTCGCATCAAGGGCGGGCCTGTGCTACTAGCTCCCTGAATTTTTATTTCAGGAGTACAGAAAATGAAGCGTTCTTTCTCGGCTTCGGTGTTCCCCCTTGCTTTGATTGGCCTGATTGGAGGCTGCTCTTCAGCGACGATTTCTGCATCCAGTGCCCGCGCGGCCATTCAGCCTTTTGCGCCCGGGCCGGTAGCGGTGGCGGGGGTTGACGGCAGCTTTGAGTGCTTCCCAGAAGGTGCAAGCTTCATTGAAAAGACTTCAGAAGGCGCTGAGTCCAAGAAGCCCTATACCTGCGAGCCTTCGGCAGTTTATTCGCTGGCTGATGGGATCTTTTTTGCTCTGAACGACAAGCCCCTAGAACTGGATGGGTACTCTCAGCATTTTGAAGTCTCGGTCAAAGCGGGAGCATCCCGCTTAGCTCAAGGGCGCCCCTCGAAGGACATTCAGTCGGTCAAGAAGTTCGAAGGCGTGACTGTCACCTCGGACGGAAAATGGGTGGTCGCAAGCGCCGCTTTTGACCGCGACAAGAAGGGCTACAATTCTCTCCTGACATGGCCGGCGGGGAAATCGGGCGAATCGCGGGAAGTGAATGCGCCGAAGGGCTTTGGAAGTTTGCGCGAGTGGTTGGCAAAAGCCGTCGGGACCGCCTATTTCAAAATCGAGGGTTTGGCCTCGACCCCTGAGAAAACACTTCTTTTTGGGGTTCGCGAAACCGGGAAGACCTTTCAGGACTTCGATTACGGCATTACCGTTCTTGAGGCTCCTTATGAGTTGGACTCAAAAGATGGATTGCGTCTGACTGGAGAACTGAAAACCGTTTTCTCCAAGCACTATTCCTGGAGCCCTCAAGGGATCGAAGGGGCAGAGATTGGAATTTCGAGCCTAGAGTATGATCCTTACACCGGCCGAGTTTATGCGCTCGTTTCTTCGGAACCTAAGGAAACTGCGACGCAAAAAGGCGCACAAAAAGTCGACGATTATTCGGCTCACCTTTTGGTTTGGAAGCTCGAGGAGCTACGAAAGGGGCAAGAGCCTCGCATTGCTCTGAATGCGGCTGGCCAGCCGCTGGATCTTGTCATGAAGGCCGAAGGTTTGGCTGTCCTTCCCAAAGGGAAGCTCATGGTTATTTTCGACAATGACCGCCAAACCGGTGTGTCGCAGCGGTACGACGGAAAAGTACGTGACCGGAAACTTCACGAAGGAATTTACCGCTTCATCGAAGTTCTTTGAGGAAGGGGGTCGGCCTGAGTCAGAGCGACTCGCCCACGAGTCTTACAACGATCTTGTTCCAGTACTCGTGGGTGCGGCTGAAAGCTTCGATCGTTTCGGGTTCGCCTACGGCGTAGAGCACGTCCCAGATTCCGTCGATCCACTTTGATAGCTCAAAGGCCAAGCGCTTGGCTTTGGTTGAGTCTTTCTGTGTCACTGCGTTCATGACAGCGCGGAAAAGTTCTTCGCCATGGGCTTCTCGCTTTTTAGCTTCTTCGAGCCAAGCAGGATGCTGCGATTTTTCAACCCAAGCCGATAGTTTCCGGTAAGCCTCGCCTTCGGCCTGACTCAGGTCGCGCGTTGCCTGCTTATCGCCGTAGGCTTGGAAAATACCTTCGGCGTAGTCCTTTTGGCGAGCCAAAGCAGTGAGGAGCTTATCGTGGTCTGAAAAACTCAAGAGCTTATCTTGCTCCACCCGGGACTGAACCCTTTCGTCGAGCAGCGCCTGGGCTTTTCTCGCTTGTTCCAGCAAATGTTTGCGCTGCGCTGCCGACTCGCTTAGGGCGAGGAAATCGGCCGATGTGATGATTCGGCGGGTGTGGACCGCGGCATCGAGCGCGGCTCGATCCAAGTTGTCGGCAGCGCGGTCGCGAAGGATTCGGATGCTTTCGGCTCGTTTCAAAAGCACCTTTGCAAGCTGAAGGTCGCGCTCGATCAGGATTCGCAACTCGTTCAGAATGCGCGCCTGCTGGGCATCGGAAATGGGGATGCCCGGGCGGAAGCGGGCCAAAAGACTTTTTGGGAGGTGAATTTGGTAGGTCCCAAATTGCGGAATATGAAAGACCGCTATTTCGCCGATATAGATATTCGACGGATCTTTTTTCAAGAGGTTCAAGGCGTGATTCAAGGCCTCGATTCCCTTTTTTGAGACGTGCTCGACCATCCAGAGTTTTCGGGAAAAATCGCTGAGCGCTGCATCGGGGCGGTCGCGTCTGATCTTGGAGGCGAGTCCGCTCAAATCCCAGGTGTGGGTGATGAGTTCTTGAAGATTCATGTAACGGCCGTACGCGACGGAATCATCAGCTGTCTCGACGCCGTAGTAAATTTTTCCGGAGAGCGGAAGATCCGGATTTTCACTCCGGACTAGGTGAATGAGCTCGTGCTTGAGGTCGAGCAGTCTTTTTCCTTCGAGGACTTCGCCGATCGAAAGGCAAACATGATTGAACTCGCGGTTATAAAACGCACCGACTCGCTCTTTCAAAAGCTGGATGGGTTGGAAGACTAGAAGGGTTCCGTACTCTTGATGAATCTTCCAAGCGATCGTGTTCAGCCCCGAGCCATTTCGCGTCGGTCGCACGGTCAGGGTATACGGGTCTTCTTTCAGCGATGGGAGAAGGACCGTACCTTTGGCTTCGAGTACTTTTCTCGAGGTCTCGATCAGCCGCAGACTCAGAGTCTCTAATTCATTAGCTCCGAGAGTGAGTAGTTTTGCATGATGTTTGGAGTAGAGAACCCAATCATCGATGAGGCTAGTCTCGAGGGCAGAGCGAGCGACGACGCGTTCCGGGTTTTGAGCCGGGAGGGCGTCTATGGAAGTATTCGCGCGATTGGTGCGAGGCGCGGCGGGCTGACCGACCGGGGCAGCCCGCGATACGGGCTTAACTTGAGAAGGCGTCGCCTGAACCGGCGGCTTTCTCGGCGTGAAAAACTCTTTGGCGCCTAACGCGGCAAAGGTGGAGTCCGTGACTGCGCGCGAGACAGCCTGAACTTTCTCGGAAGATGCTGCGCTGGCGAGTTCTGAATTCGCGCCACTGGATCGAATCGCTACCGCTTCATTCTTTTGCGCCTCCATCGCTGCGTCGATGGAAGTCTTCGCGGTCATTCCGCCTGCCCCGGTGACTGCAATAATCCCCGCTCGGGCGCCTGTACGAAGGAGAGGGGAAGTCGCTTGGGCGGCCCTTCCCAGAGCGCCCAGCGGGGAGAACAAGAGCGACATGGAAAAGCCATGCGGGAACTTTTGGTCGATTTGGCGAAGGAGCAGGCAAGGGAGGTTTCCGCCTCGGATCTGAGACTCCGCCAGGGCGCTTCCGGCCGCGTCTAAGGCAGAAATTCCTGCGCCGATCATAAAGGTGGGGAGAAGCCCGACCGCCGCCACAGGAACAAGTGCCGGCGCCAGGGCAACCGCCACGGCTTTCGAGTAAAACTCCTCAAGCGCTTGCTCACGGTTTTTGGTCCCTTGAGCTTGGACCCGCGCCACGGTGGCCAAAACCTGGCCGAGCTCTGATCGACCCAAACCCCATTTGCTTTTGAGTCGCTGCAAACGAACCTGGATTCGGTCCTGCGCCCCTGCCTGGCGCGCTTCGAAAGGTCTCTCCCAAGTGGTTAGACCCCAAACATCGTTCGTGTAAAAGGCGCTGATTTCTTCGATGAACTCTTGAAAGCCCCCGCCCCGAGACGAGGCCGCTAGAAATTCCCGAAGGTCGGCTTCTAAGCCTGAGAACTCCTGCGCCAGATGCCTTTGGTATTCCTCGATCGGAATAGCAGGCGTGAACTTTTGGCCTGGTAGAGCGGTTTTTAGAGTCGGAGGTAAAAGTGCCTGCCCTTCCAAAAAGAGCACTGCACTGCGCTTCGGATTCAAGATGCGAACGATCTGGCCAAAAGCCGACGGAAAGAGCTTCGTGAAAGCTTGGCTCACATCGCTCGAGGCGCCCGGGCGGAGTTTTTCAAACTGAAAGGTCGCCAAGGTGAGGCGCTCGTTTCGATCGAGAGTTGCTCCGTTTTGGATCAGGAGCTTCATCGCTTGGCGCCAGGTTGCCGGCGCTTGAGAAAGCTGGGCTCGGTCCTGCGCGGTCAGAGGCCTCCCGAAAGCTTCGCGTGCTAAGGCCTGGTTCAGCCAAATGCGGCCTTTCAGATAGGTCTCGGCCGTTTGAAGGCCGCGTAGCAAAGGCTCCTGAGATCCCTGCAGGGCGCTGAGGCTAGAGAAAGACAGAAGATCTCGGCAGTCGCTCGGATGGGGCGTCTGAGCCAGTGCCAACCCGGGCCCCAAAAGCCCGAGAGCCGCCAGGACAGCCATCGGGTGGGCGAATTTTGGGAGGGCTTGGAAACTCAGGTACATCGAGTGCTCCGGAGCGGCCTTTTATTCCCTGGACGCTAAAACTTCAACGTTTGGTCGGCTGGGGCGGTTCAGTTTAGGTGATTCAGTGGATCTGGATCTCTTCCAGGCGCTGGAAACGCGCTTTCATTCGGTTTTCCAAGGCTTTGACCTCGGCCTTCGCTCCTGCTGCGTTGTAGTGGAAGATGGCCTGGACGTACTCGTCCATAAAGCCGTCATAGTACCGAACAGCGGTTTCTGCCTTCCCTTGACGATGTGCTTGGATGATTTGCTCGAAGTAGCTATCGGCCAACGTTTCCTTTGCCTGGCCAATCCAATACCACTGATCGATCGAGTGCTTTTCCAAGTGCTCTTTGAACTGCACTTCCATGGCCGTGGTCATTGCCTCGTGCGCCATCATGGCGTCGCCTTGGGTGTAGATGTCCATGATGCTGAAGAAGGTTTGACTCTTCTTTAGGAACTGAGTTTTCAGCCAATTGTAGTTCGCTAGGCTCAGCGGGGCTTCATTGGAAAGGGCCGCAAGGTAGAGCGATTCCAACTCAGCGGTCGCTTTTTCAGCGGTTTTCATCAGGACTTCTTGATCCTTCTTGGCCAGGTCCAAGAAGTACTGATCAAAGTTTCTGAGCTTTTTCGGAAGGAGCAAAAGCCACTCGGCATGCGCCCTTCGCTGCTTTTGGGTCCTCAGCGTCCTCAGGTGTTCATAGTCGATTCGGCCTCTCAGATCAGAAATCATCGCCAATTCGAAATCGATGCGCTTGTGCAGGAAGGCCCAAAGTTCCGGAGCGCTGTCTTTAGGAGCGGAGTGGAGGCTTCCTTCGAAGTCATTCCTAAGCTTGGCTTTTGCGCGAAGGGCTGGGGGTACTTCGAAGCTGATTTTTCCTAAGCCCGCCACTTCGACACGAATATTTTGATTTCCCTGACCAAAATACCGATCGGCGTTTTTCACAGCCTGGAGAGCTTCCTCCGCTTGCGCGAGAACGTGAGTGGCGGTCTTGGATTTCTCAAGTAGGACTTTCCAGTCCTGATCTGCACCTTGGTAAAATTTGAACTGTTTGGCGTAATAGACCATGTCCCAAGCGAAGGTGATCACTTCGTTCAAGTTCATGTGATCCGAGTAGCCTTCGGAAGCCGTCGCTCCTCCGCCGTTTCGCGTGTATTCTATCTCTCCGTTGAAGGGCAGATCGGGAAGGAACGAACGAATCAGGTGCCGAATTTCGTGTTTGAACGTGCTGAAGCGCCGTGCGTAAAGCACTTCTTTGAAAGAGATTGAAATCTCGTTCGTTTTTGGCTCAAAAAAACCGATGGACCGGGATTTCGTGAGGGTGGACGGATCAAAGATCACCCGGGTTCCGAATTTATCGTTCAGCTTCCAAGCAATTTGGTTCAGTGGCCCGCCGTCCCGAAGAGGCTCGATCACCAGGATGTGGGGCTGGGAGCGACTGTAGATTCGGGCGCGAGTTCCCTTGGCTTCGAGGAGATCAATTAAGGTCCGATTCAATTTCTTTAGGATTTCAGCTTCGGTGTTGCCCTCAGAGTTTGTTCCAAAGAAAAAATTGAACTTACCCTCTTCGCTTCCTCGATCGTTGGTCTTGGTGAGCTCGTCCCAATCGGCTTTCGCCTGATCTTCGAGCTTTCTGATCTCCCAGCTGGTCAACTGCTGTTCGCTGACAGGAGCGGCTGATGCAGCCACTGCTTTACGTCCTGGAGCGCTTGAGGAGGGGCTCATGCCCGCTACTTTGCTCTGGGCAACTGCAGTTGACGACGCGACTGAAGCTTTTGGAAGCAGGCTTCGTGCTCCTAGGGTCGCCAGTGCTCCGTAGGTCACAGCGTGCACCACGCTCTGGGCAGCCTCGGCTCGGAAGGCCCGCGCAGCGGGCGACTCGGGGCCTTGAGTGGCGGACGCCTTTCGTTCCGCCTTTGTGGCGCTCACCGCATGTTTTCCCGACTCAACGGCGCTGAAACCTGCAGCACCGACGATAGTGACCGAGCCTGCCTTCATTCCCACGCGCGCGATGAGCGGGCCTGCGGCGGCGAGTTTTTCAATTTTTGGGAGGGGCGCGAAAAGAAGCGCCATCGTGAAGCCGTGGGGAAGCTTTTGGTCCAGTTGCCTGAGGAACTGGCATCCGTATCCGCCGCCTTGGAAGGCGTGGTCGATCCAGGCGCTGCCCGCCATGTCGAGGGCCGAGACGCCCCTTCCTACGGCGAAACCACCCAAAAGAAGCGGAGTGGTTGCGACAGGCAGAAGCGCGGGAGCCAGAGCCACTGCTGCGGCTTTGGCGGCAAAATCAGAAAGGGCTGCTTCGCGGTTAGCTCCAGCCTGTTCGCCGACGCGGGCATAAGCCTCGAGCGCGTGATCGAGCTGGGCGCCCGAGAGGCCCCACTTCGATTTCAGGCGACGAAGGCGCAAAGTGGCCATGTTCTGGGCTGCGCGTTGGCCCGCTTCGTGTGGGCGCTCCCAAGAAGGCATGCCCCACACATCGTTCGTGTAAAAGGCGCTGATCTCGTTCACGAGATCCTGAAAGCGCCCGCCTTTTCTGGCTTCTTGCAGATAGCTCCGCAAATCGGCCTGAAGACCTGCGAGTTCTTTTGCCACTGCAGCCTCGTAAGCAGAAAGAGGCATGGCAGGAGAAAAATGCTGGCCAGGCTCGGCCTTGGGAAGGGCCGGAGGAAGAAGCGCTTGGCCTTCGATCAGGATCACCTCGCGGCGATTCGAATCGAGGATCCGTGCCAGTCGCTTCTCGGTAGAAGGGTAGAGTCGAAGGAAAGCGCCTTTCAGTGCGGCAGAATCGGTTTGCTGCAGGCGCTCAAAATGGAAGCCTGCGAGCGTGAAAACGCCCGTTGCAGTCGCGCCTGCTCCGTTTTGGGTCAAAAGCTTGAGGTCCGAGAGTGCCTGCTGGCGGGCCTGAGCGGGCATGCCTTGGATCAGGGCCTTTTGATTTGCTGAAAGCGTGCGACTCGACACCTGATTGAAAAGCGCTTGGAGTTGGTCGCCCCGGGCTGAAACGGCTGCGCGGGCGGTGGTGAGTCCACGAAGAATCGGTGACTGAGCGTCCCCGAGGGCAGTCCAATCAGCTGCGCTGAGCTGGGAGAAACAATCTTCGGCACGCGCAGGCGACGAAGAGGCAGCGATGAGTAAAAGGGCCACGAACCCAAATCGGCGTTTCATTTTTCGGGGCAATGCCACGGTCGGGACCCGGGAGCAACAATTATGCCGCACCCGGTTAAAAAAAACTTCCCTGGGGTTTCCACGAGTTGTCACGTTTTTGGGTCGGAAATTCGTTCAAAAATTCGACACCTGACCAAAACGTTTACGCAGAAAAATCGAACCTGCTCTGAATGCTCTTTGTGTGAGTGCGGCGCTTGGAAATCGAAGAAGCCATTTTTGGCTTTTCTTGAAGCTCTTATCTTTCGATTAGAACTTTTTTATAACTAGTACCTTGCATCACACAGTACTGACTGTTAACAGGTACACATGAATTCGCAGTTCAATAAAGGCGTCATCGAACTCTGCGTCCTGGCCTTGGTGAATACCAAGGACCGGTACGGCTACGAGCTGGTCGAGCGCATCTCCAAGCGCATCGAGATCTCCGAGGGAACGATCTACCCGATCCTTCGGAGGCTTACGCAGGATGGTTTCTTCGAGACCTACCTGCAGGAGTCCAACGAGGGGCCGCCGCGCAAGTACTACCGGATCACGAGCCAGGGCCGCGAGGCCTGCAAAGAGCAGGTTCAGCAGTGGAAAACGTTTAGCGGGCACGTCGACGCCCTTTTGAAGTGAAGTCGATAGAAGTGAGAGAAAAGAAGATGGGTCGCGCAGAAACAAAAAATGAATACTTGGCGGAGCTGGGGCGGAAGCTCGCACGCATGCCCGAGTCGGAGCGGGCCGAGATCCTTCGGGATCACGAAGAGCACTTCACGGACGCTCTGGCCGCCGGAAAATCCGAAGCGCAGGTCATCCAAGGTTTGGGTAGTCCGGACTCCCTGGCTCAAGGTTACCGGGCTGGCCGCATCTTGGAGCAGGCCGAGAAATCCACCTCCGTCGGTTTCCGCTTGGTGTCGGTCGGGCGGATCTTAAGGAGTTTAGTGATTCTGGCGCCTTTGAACTTCTTTGTCCTCATCGGTCCAGTGTTCTTGGGCGGAGGCTTTCTCGCCTTGGGCTGGTACTTGAGCGGGGTTTTGGGAACGGTCGTTCTTTCCATCTCGAGTTCTGTCATCACCGGATCCATCACGGGGGCGCCCGAGTATCTCTCGCGTCTTTCGATGGTCTTAGGTGGCCTCAGTGGCGTCTTTGCAGTTTTAACCATGGTTTCCATCATGGCGCTGCTGAGCTCGGGATCGCTGTCTTTAGCGCTGCGCTACTTACGCTGGAATTTGAAGTTCATTCAGGAAGGAAAGTAAGTCATGTCGCGTTTTTGGTTGAAGTGGAGTGGTGTATTTTTGGGTTTGTCCTTGGTGTTTGGCCTCGCTTCTATTGCCTCGGCCAAGCGTGACCTGCAGAAGGCGGGTAGTGCGGACTCAAGTCTTCGCGCAGAGCTCGGGGATTGGACCCTTCGCGTTGCGGAATCTAGCGGCGACGGGCAGTTTCGATTCAGATTTTCAAAGGACGATGACTCATCCTCAAATGGCGTTTCGGGCTCCTGGCTCCCAGTTCCCTGTGAAGGGAGCGAGGATCTGGTTTTCGCCTCAAAAGAGCTGAAGGAGCTGGAAGTCGCAGCCATCAGTGCTGGGATTCGTGTGGCGGAGTCAACGGATGATCAAATTCATGTCCGAGTCATTCGGACTTCGAAACAGTGCCGTGAAGATTCAAAGAAGCCTCGACTTCATGCGACTTTGAATGCAGCAGCTCATTTAGAAGTGTCGCTGAAAGAAAATGATGACTACGCGTACGGCGAGAAGCGGGAGCTGCTCGTTCTCGTGCCGAAATCTGCGTCGGGTTACTCACTCGAAGTGAATTCGGTTTCTGGCGAAGTTTTGATTCAAAGCGTGAATCCGAAGGTTCTGGAAACCCAAACCGTTTCAGGTGACGCGCATGTGTGCTTGGCGGCATCCCCGGAAAAGTGGGAGCACGAAAGCGTCAGT
>JACCDO010787253.1_pt1 | contig 11695 bp, 9 predicted proteins | sample 7446101 | NCBI WGS metagenome assembly JACCDO01 (sample SAMN15323440, study PRJNA562643) | freshwater metagenome | isolation source: river surface water | place: USA:Blue River Watershed | collected 2017-08-16 | reverse complement strand
TGAATTTGAGTTTTCGCTTCAACGTGTACCACTTTTTCATTTGTGACATAAATAGCGCCATCTTTGCCAAGACTGCACAAAACTGCGCCAACGCCACGTGCCATAACTTGCCGTGCGGCAACAATTGCATCATCGATGGTTACAAGTTCGCGACCAACTAGACCACTCAATTCAAATTGATTTGGCTTAATCAAATCCGGGCCATCAGCAGTGATAGCTTTTTCTAGAGCGGTTCCACTTGCATCAAGTACGACTTTCGCGCCTAGTTTCTTGGCGTGCTGGCAAAACTCACGGTACGTGTCATCAGATGCGCCTGGATTTAATCGCCCAGCGAAAACAACTGTGTTTCCAGCAAGTGGAAGTTCATCAAGTGCTTTCAAAATTTTGTCATGAACTTCTGGTGTCATTACAACGCCCGGCTCATTGATTTTGGTTACGTTGCCATCTCCTTCAACCAAAGTCAGGTTGCTTCGGATTAGACCTTCAGCCATCACAAATGTATGTGGGATTCCTTGGGCTTTTAGCTGCTCGCTAAACCATTCATTACCCAGACTTGCGCCAATCATCAATGCATGGGTTTCAACTCCGTATGCAGCAAGTGCACGAGAGACATTTACACCTTTACCGGCTGCATCTACTCGCACTAATTGGGCGCGAATAACACCGCCGGGCTTGAAATCATCTATAGACAAAGTGCGGTCGATACTTGGATTTGTTGTAACAGTGATGATCATGCGCGCACCACCATTGGACCAAGGGCTTCGATTTCATCGGCAACATCATCATCAACGTCAACGTCGGTAATTACAACATCAACATCTTCAAGTTTGCCGAAATTTGCAAAATGGTCGTCACCAAATTTTGAATTGTCAACAAGAACAACTCGGCGTCGCGCCGCCATCAACATTGCATTTTTGATATGTGCTTCATTGCGATCTGGAGTGGTTAAACCGCGAGCAGCAGAAATTCCATTGGTGCCAACAAATGCCACATCTGCGTACAAGCCTTTAAGGCTTTCCTGCGCCCATTCGTCAACGCATGCAAGCGTACGAGAGCGGACACGTCCACCAAGCATCAATACATTCAATTCATCGCGATGTGCTAGTGCAGCTGCATGCAAAACCGAATTTGTAACAACGGTTAGCTCGACACCTTCGGGAATCATTTCAATCAGAGCGCCAGTTGTAGTTCCGGCGTCAATAATGATTGCACCTTCTTTTGGAATCTCACTGACAGCGGCGCGCGCAATGCGAGCCTTTTCATCGGTCAAAGTTTCTTGGCGAAGATCTACTGATGGTTCAAATCCGATGCGGCCAGCTGATATTGCCCCACCATGAACTCGGCGAATTTGTCCTTGCCGTTCTAAAACTGAAAGATCGCGGCGAATGGTTTCTGGGGCTACAGCGAGACCTTCGGAAAGGTCGATTACCGATGCACGACCGTCGCGAGCTACCGCTTCAAGAATTGCGCGGTGACGTTCAGGTGCATACACGTTGAGTAACCCCTTTCAACATATTCGGGCAATGTTAAAACCCAATATGGGGATTATTGACGGCAAAACTCCACAAATCAAGACCGATTCTGCCCGTTTTGATAACAATCGGATAAATACGGGCATAGCGTGACCGCTCGGCTACACACCGTAACTATTTAGGTCCAAATATCGGCTTTAAGCAGTTCATTGGCTGCCCGCAGTTCTGGGCTCAGAAAACGATCTGGTCCAACGCCAGGCACGACCTGACGCAGAGCATTCACAATCTTGGCGGTTCGAACAGCCGGCTTATGTGGCGCGCGAAGTTCAATGGCTCTGGCTGCCGCCAGCATTTCGATTGCAAGAACTTGGCGAGTGTTGTCTAGGCACTTGAGAAGTTTGCGAGCTGCATGCCAGCCCATCGATACGTGATCCTCTTGCATAGCCGAACTTGGAATTGAGTCAACGCTTGCTGGAACTGCTAGTCGTTTGTTGTCGGAAACCAATCCAGATTGCGTGTACTGCGCAATCATCAAACCCGAATCAACACCAGCATCTTCTGCCAAAAATGGTGGTAGTCCATGTGAACGATTCTTATCTAACATTCGATCAGTTCTGCGTTCCGACATAGAACTCAAATCTGCAAGTGCAATAGCTAGAAAATCTAAAATGTAGCCAACTGGAGCACCGTGAAAGTTTCCATTGCTGGAAAGTGTTCCATCATCTAGTACAACTGGATTGTCAATTGCGGCAGCTAATTCGCGCTTTGCAACTTCGGTTGCATAGGAAACCGTATCTCTAACTGCACCAGAAACTTGCGGGGCGCAGCGCAAAGAATATGCATCTTGAACTCGGTCATCATTCTCTTTGTGAGATGCAACAATTCCAGAGCCGCTTAATGCGCTAAAGATTCGAGCTGCAGAAATGGTTTGCCCGGGATGAGAACGAAGAGGCTCATGCAACTCAGGTCTGAAAACTGCATCAGTTCCGAGTAATCCTTCAATACTCATTGCAGTGATGATGTCGCTTGCATCAAGGATTTGTTTTGCATCATGTAGTGCGAGAATCAACATCCCAAGCATGCCGTCGGTGCCGTTGATTAAGGCCAGACCTTCTTTTTCTTGAAGTTCAACTGGTTCAATTCCAGCCTCAGCTAAAAGTTGTGAAACTGGTTTTTCAATTCCATTTAAATCAACGGCTTCGCCTTCTCCCATCAGAACTAAAGCACAGTGTGAAAGTGGAGCTAAATCACCACTACATCCCAGAGAACCAAATTCCCTTACAACAGGTGTGATGCCCGCATTCAAAATTTGAACCATGGTTTGCGCAACCACCGGCCTAATTCCAGTTCGGCCACTTGCCAAAGTCTTCAACCGCAAAAACATCAAGGCACGAACGACCTCGCGCTCCACTGGATTTCCGGTACCGGCTGCATGGGAGCGAATAAGTGAACGCTGTAATTGTTTTCGATCTGCTGGTGAAATATGGCGATTCGCTAAAGCGCCAAAACCGGTTGATACTCCATAAACCGGAACATCCGACTGCGCCATTGCTTCAATGTGTGCACGTGATTTTTTCATGGCAGAAATCGCTTCTTGTGAAATCTCAACCTTGGCATCGTGGCGTGCAACTTCAACCACATCATCGAATGAAACATTGCTTGATTTAAGTATTACAGTTTTCATTTTCCACCTTTTGAAAAAACTACTTCACCATTCTTGTATGTGGCATCAACCAAATTGACCCCTGGACGATACGCCAAGTGCACATAGGAAGGCGCATCCAAGATAGCAAAATCCGCATTCGCCCCGACCGCCAAATTCCCACCAGCTTTGTTACCTAGGGCTAATGCCCCACCCCGGGTTGCTGCCCATAACGATTGTTCAATGTTGAAATTCATTTCGCGCACTGCAATTGCAATACAAAATGGCATCGAGGTTGTAAAACTACTTCCAGGATTGCAGTTGGTCGCAATTGCAAGTGTCACACCTGCATCAATTAACTTTTTAGCATCTGGGTACGGGCTATTGGTGGAAAACTCAGTTGCTGGCAAAAGTGTTGCGACAATTCCAGATTCTCTTAAGTTTTCTAAGTCTTTATCATTGAAGTAAGTGACGTGATCTACTGAGACCGCACCTAAAACCCTTGCCAGCTGAACACTTTCGGAACGTGAAAGTTGATTTGCATGAACTTTGCATTCAAAACCTAGGTCTTTTGCTGACAATAAGATCTCACGTGCTTCCTCGACACTAAATGCACCGGTTTCGCAAAAAACATCTACAAACTTGGCAATTCCTTGAGCGGCCGGCAACATTTCCTTAATTATCAATTCGATATAACCACGCCGATTATCGATGTACTCTTTCGGCACCACGTGCGCTGCCATAAGCGTTACATCTTGAGTAAATTCCTTTGCAAGCTTTAATAACCTGATTTCATCTTGCAGCGTTAGTCCGTACCCAGACTTAATTTCAAAAGAAGTAGTTCCGGTTGAATGCATTTCAGCAATCAGCGATGACGCATTTACGCGTAGTTCCTGATCACTAGCGCTTCTGGTCTTTTCTACCGTGAAGTTTATGCCACCCGCGGTGTAGCTCTCACCTGCCATTCGTGCTGCAAACTCGTCACTACGGTCACCACCAAAAATCAAATGGGTGTGGCTATCGACAAACCCAGGAATGATTACCTTATTTGTGCAATCGATAGTTTTGTCTGCAGCGGGCGCATTTGAATTTTCTCCAACCCATGCCACTTTTCCATTTTCAATGAATAAAGATGCATCTTCAATTAGATCAATTTCATAAAGCTTTCCAGATGAATTTGTAACAATCTGTTTGGCGTTAATAAATAATGTAGAAGTCACCATTAATCCATCATCGGAATATTTACATGCTTTTCGTGCGCAACTTCAACAGCATGGTCATAACCAGCATCTACAAGTCGAATCACACCCATGCCTGGATCATTTGTTAGAACTCGTTCTAATTTTTCAGCTGCTAAATCTGTGCCGTCCGCAACACTTACTTGGCCCGCATGAATTGAGCGACCAATTCCAACTCCACCACCGTGATGGATTGAAACCCACGATGCACCCGAGGCGATATTGACCATTGCATTTAGAAGCGGCCAGTCTGCAATTGCATCTGAGCCATCAAGCATTGCTTCGGATTCTCGATATGGTGAAGCAACCGAACCGCAATCAAGATGGTCTCGTCCAATCACAATCGGTGCGGAAACTTCACCTTTTTTGACCAAGTTATTGAAAGCTGCGCCAGCCCTATCCCTTTCGCCATAGCCCAACCAACATATGCGAGCAGGAAGTCCTTGGAACTCAACTCTTTCTTGTGCCAGGTTGATCCAGCGGCGTAAATGATCGTTGTCAGGAAATAGTTTCAAAATTTCCTGGTCGGTGCGATGAATGTCTCTAGCATCTCCTGAAAGTGCAACCCACCTAAACGGACCTTTACCTTCGCAAAAAAGCGGTCGGATGTACTCTGGAATGAAACCTGGGAAATCAAATGCTCGATTAAAACCACCTTTTCTAGCTTCATCTCGAATTGAATTGCCGTAATCAAATACGACCGCACCTTTGTCCATGAACCCAACCATCGCTTCAACGTGACGAGCCATTGCGTATTGTGAACGTTTGGTGAAATCAACTGGGTCTTTTCGACCCGCTTCTCGCATTTGTGAGAACTCGGTGTCGATCGGGCAATAAAAAAGTGGATCGTGTGCAGATGTTTGATCTGTGACTATATCAACTGGAACATCTCGCTTCAATAATTCTGGAAGAGCAACAGCTGCGTTTGCAACAAGACCAATTGAGATTGCGCGCTTTTCGTTTTTTGCTTTGACGGCTCGCTCAATCGCATCATCTAAATTGTCGGCAATTTCATCGAGGTATCGGGTTTCTAGTCGGCGACGAAGTCGGGTTTCGTCCACGTCAATCATCAAGCAGGTGCCTTCATTCATTGTCACAGCTAGTGGCTGCGCGCCGCCCATTCCGCCGCAACCTGCGGTAACAGTTAAAGTTCCAGCCAACGTTCCATTGAAGCTTTGCTGTGCAACTGCTGCAAAGGTTTCATACGTCCCTTGCAAAATTCCTTGAGTACCAATGTAAATCCATGAACCGGCAGTCATCTGCCCATACATAGTCAGTCCGAGATCTTCCAGCCGACGAAATTCACTCCAGTTTGCCCAGTCTCCAACTAGATTTGAATTTGCTAATAGAACTCTCGGTGCCCATTCATGGGTTCGCAAAACTCCAACTGGCTTTCCTGACTGCACCAATAGTGTTTCATCATTTTCTAAGGTTGTAAGAGTTCGAATAATCGCATCAAGACTTTGCCAGTTGCGTGCAGCTTTTCCAGTGCCGCCATAGACCACTAACTCTTCAGGATGTTCGGCCACCGCCGGATCGAGATTGTTGTGCAACATTCGAATCGCAGCTTCTTGCCCCCAGCCCTTTGCTGTGAGGTTTGAGCCGCGGGCGGCGATGAGAGTTCGTGGGCCTGTCGGAAGATGCAAAGAATTCATGTGCGAAGTGCACCTGTTTCAGAGTAAAAGGTCAAGGATTTAAGAGTATCGACTGGGTTTCACAAGTGGTTTATTCTTAACCAAATGAGCCTTCACCAAGATCCAAACTGGCCCCGTGCGGGCCACTGGCTCGAATCCAACTCAGACAACGCTGAACTTGAAGTCGTTGGCGTGCTCGCCCATAAAACTTCCATTAGTCCCACCAGTGCTCACTTAACTCCAATCGCTGTACGGGAAGCTTTGCTTCGATACTCCACTTACAACTTGAGCCTAGACGTTGATGTTAGAGAACTGAAGGTAAAAGACCTTGGAAACATCTCTGATGTTGACTTTGAAACAGGTGAAGCAAACGTCCGAACCTTCATTAAGGCAAACCACAACCAAAATTCTTTATTGGTCGCACTTGGCGGAGATAACTCAATTACATATTCCGTAATGCAGGCTATCAATAACAACGATTTAAACAATGCAGGACTAATCACATTTGATGCGCACTTCGATTTGCGCGATGGAATCAGCAATGGTTCACCCGTGAAGCGACTCATTGATGCAGGTCTTGACCCAAAGCGAATTGTGCAAATTGGAATCGCCGACTTTGCTAACTCTCAAAATTATGCAAAACGTGCAAAAGATTTAGGAATAACAGTTATCCCTCGAAGTGAAATTCATAAGTCCACGATTAATCAGATTATCAAAGATGCTGTTTCTATCGCAGGTGAAAATATTTACGTGGATATTGATGTGGATGTTTGCGATCGTGCAGTTGCACCTGCATGCCCAGCGAGTGTTCCTGGTGGAATTACTGCAAACCAACTTCGCTTGATTGCCCGCGAAGTTGCAAAATACAAACAAGTAAAAGCAATTGACTTCACAGAAGTGGATTCGACCAAAGACACAGACGACCAAAGAACCATCCGACTCGTCGCACTTGGGCTTCTAGAAATTGCCGCTGGCAGGTTGAGGCAATACAACGCCTAGGCTTGCACTATCCGGCTCTGTAGCTCAGGGGATAGAGCAGCGGTTTCCTAAACCGTGTGTCGCATGTTCGATTCATGCCAGGGCCACAATTTAAATGATTTCAGTTGCTATCCATCGATGGTCGCTGATTGGCCCTTGTTCACCAATACTGCTTTGCAATATCTGAACATCCTTTTCAACCATGATGTGGTCTATCTGCTTTTCAGGATTCCATGCCGGGAAAGTATTTCCAAAGACTGCATCTTTAAGGCCAAAAAGGTTTAACCAGTTTGAACCTACAAAATTAAAGTCACCCGCAATAATTAATTTTGCGTTGTGTCTCTTCGCAATACTTCTTGCCCAAAGCACTACTCGAATGCATTGCATGCGGGCGGCTATAGACATGAAAGAAAGATGGGTGTTCACAACGCAATAACCATTTTCAAGTACAGCAGCAATTGCTGCGCGAGGATGGTCGTTCACATAAAAAGTTTGGGGCTTGCCGCCAAACTCAAAAGTCATTCGCCTACCAATCGGCGAGCGAGGTAGATCAATTGAGTACCACTGAATCACTGGCAATTTTGATGCGATACCAATCCCATACGAGCCGTCTTCGACTGGAATCAATCGCGTTTCTTTGAACTGGGTGAAATTTGCGTCTATTAGTTTCGAAATCTTCGCTAACTGATCTTCATTATTGGTGCGAGCTTTGTTTACATCGACTTCTTGCAAAAGAAGAACATCTGCAGCCAATGCTGAAAGCATTTGGTTTAAGGCGCTATCAAAATTAGTTGAGCGGTCATACTGCTCTAGATGCTGAATGTTCCAGCTCACGATGCGCACAGTTATAGCCTAACTTCACAGGTATAAAGTGAACTGAAAATCCTCCGATTACCCAGCCGTAATAAGGAATCTAGGCTCAATCCTTGCGAATTCGTATTTAACCGCAAGAATTTTCACATGACATATCGAAACCACGCCCGTGCCAATAAGTCATTGGTACTCATAAATGCACTAGTCGCTTACGTATCTGTAGGCATCTCATTTGGGTTGATGTTGGTTGGCTATTACGCCAACGAAGAAAACATCGACCTTACCAAGCCAACTTTGCTCGGAAACTCTTTTGACGGCACAGATCAGATTTGGGAGAGATTCTTAGACTGGATTTCATACTTCACTATCTGGAGCAACATTGTGGTGGCAATTGTGCTGACAGTTTTGTGGCGCAAACCAGAGCTTTTTGAATTAAACAATGCGCAGGGCACAAGATGGCGCGTGCTTCGACTCGACAGTATTTTGATGATCACCATCACGGGAATTGTTTATAACCTGCTACTTGCAGAACCAAAAACAGGAATTGACTTTGTCTCCAACCTAATGATTCATATTGTCAATCCACTATTCACCTTATTTGTATTCCTTGCAACCGGTCCTAGAGGATTGTTGCGGCCATCAACTGTTTTCTATGCATTGATTGTTCCGATTATCTGGGCAACATTCTCAATCACTCGCGGAATGACTTTGAATGCATACCCGTATCCATTCTTTGATGTGAGTGTGAACGGCCTGGTGCCAGTGCTGTTGTTCGTTGCTCAGATCATGGTTTTTGCAATTGTGATTGCATTTGGCTTACTTGGATACGACAAATTGGTGAGCAAAGGTCGAAAGCTATAAATTAAAAAGGTGAGGTGGAAAGCCCACCTCACTTTTTTAATTACCTCTTCAGTTAGTTATGGTTTGAACAACTACCTTATTTGCATATTTGGAATCTCCGCCATCTACACTGTTGGGTGTCAGGTAAACAATTTCAATGTCTGCTTTTACTTTTGCGGCATTCAACTTGTTCTTAATGGCGGTAACACGCTTTTGAACTAGTTTTTGGTTCGCAGTTGCGGCCGCCCCACTAAGTCCAATTTTCTTGATTCCAATAATTTGAATTGTGTCAATTGACGCTGATTTTAATGATGCAAGTTTTGCCTTCAAACCACCAAAGGTTGTTGCATTGCTCCAAGTCGCTTTATTTGCTTTGAAAGAAACAGAGTGCCCGACAAGGACATTGATACTTGGCTGGCGCATATCTGCACCTCCCGGAATAGTTATTGAAGGTGATCCACCCCATATTCCCGCTGTGTTCCAACTGACAGAATTCTTTGCGGCATTGAAATCACCGTTAGTTGAAAACACAACGCCTGCAATGGTCATATTTGTTTGGTATCCAGTTTCCAGAGCAAAAATTATTGCTTGCATTTCTTCTGGTGTATAAACCCCATCCATATTGATTTCCATTACAGGATTTTCAGAGTCATCTGGAGAATAATTTTCAGCTAAATAATCCCAAGACAATCCATCACTTGAAATAGTCCATCGACCAGAAGGATCCAAAGATGGTTCTTCTGTATCTTCAGGTAAAACTCGGCTAAGCGCAGTCAGCGGAATATTGGTGAAGTTACACGAGGTCTCCCAAGCTGTTTCGAGTCTGTGGACACTAATTTCTTCTAAATCAGACACTAACGAGAGAAATTCACCAGGCATGAGTTGACGATCGTTTAAGACATCAAACTTTTGGTCAGACAAAATGTCATCGCATTGCGCCGTTTCTGGATAGCGATCATTTTCTTGATACTCGCTATTGGCTCGAATTTGATTGTAAAGGCCGTAGTGAATTCGTTCTGCAGGAGGAATATTTGCTAGTTGCAAAATTCCGATTGGGAAATCCAGAGAACCAAGCGATTCAGAATAATTGTTTGAAGCAAAAGCTATCGCGCCTGAGTTCACGGTATCTAGGTATGCGCAATCTGAGTCATTCCCAGACTTCGCATAAAGAACCAAATTTTCGATTTCAATGTATGAGTCACCTTCAATATCCGAAAACCCACTCACTTCTCCGTATCCATATACAGAATGAGCGGAATCCGCTATATCTAATCGAATATTTGCATATTCAAGCCCAATGTATTCACCACTTGCTACATAAAACTTAACACCCGAGGCCGAGCACGCACTTCGAGAATCCATCGTGATGTTGATGACTTCGAGTGGGGTTTGAATTTGCCAAAAATCATCAAGGAAACCAAAGTTTTGAGTGATGTTATCTGAGATTACGGTGGTTAATTCACCTGACACTGTACCGTCGGCATTCACCATTATCTCTGCTTCTTGCTTTGTGCAGCCACTTATTACTAGCGCTAGAGAGACTATTGCTATTGGAAGTAAAAATTTCTTTGATTTAGTTTTCATGGCCAACCTAACTTGGGCTCAACCTTTACAGGATGGCTAAATGTATCTTTAGAAAAGGAATGCCAAAACGGGTTTTGCCATTTTTTAAATCCTGACACCAAAAACACTCACAGAATCTGGCTTTACCTCAATCTGCAGTGGCGAATGTCCAAGAAATTCCCCGTCGCCCCATACCTGCTCACCTGGAGCGTGCAACCAAACAGACTTGGCACGTGCTTCGTCTACTTTTGGATGCAGTACATGCTTTCCCGTGAAAACTTTAGGAAAAACTCCGAGCAGAGTTGGAATACTGATTTCATTGACGACGATGTAGTCAAGCTCCCCATCTTTTATGTGCGCAGAAGGACAGACCTTCATTCCGCCACCAAACATCGATCCGTTCCCAAACGCAATCAACATAGCCGAAAACTTTTTCTCAACACCGTCAATTTTGACGTGATAATTTATTGGGCTAAATCGAGTGAGAGTTTTAAGCATGGCAGCGATGTATCTGAAAGTTCCTTTCAGATAAGTCATCTTGGCAGAATTTGCATTAACTCTAGAATCAAATCCACAGGACATCACCGCAAGTACTGCATGCTCTTTGCCATCACTTGTAATTGTGTGCATTGCGTCAATCTCTGTTAAGTCCTGATTTTTCCAAGCCTGAACAAAGTGATCAACAGCCTTTTTCGTGGCTTCAAAATTTCTTCCGTGGGGAAGTCCGCAAGCACGAGCAACATCATCACCAGAACCGGATGCAATGATTCCTAGCGGGAGTTTGTGCTTAAAAGCAACTTGTGCTGCAGTATGGACAGACCCATCACCACCAACAGCTACTACCGCACTAAATTCATTCATTCGCGCAGTTACTTTTTCAATTGCATCTTCAGCACTATTCCCACGTATAAAGACGTAAGGCAAACCATGCTCTTCAAATTGCTGAAAAACATAGTCGGCTAGTCGGTGGGTTCGACCCACGCCAGCTTTCAAGTTCATCATTAGTGCAATTGTCATCGCGGCTCCCAATGTAAATCAGGGCTAATCCTGCGGTGCGGTGGCTTCATGGACAAGGTTTTTTGATTACCTGTTACCTTCCCGCTCATGAAATTGGCCCTTAAAGGTGAGCGTATGGCCTTTTGGCTATTGATTTTCGCTACTGCAATCTGGGGCAGCACTTTTGTGGTCGTTAAGAGCGGTATTTCTCAAATGTCCATGCTGATGTTTATGGGGTGGCGCTTCGCGATTGCAACTATTGTGATTATTGCGCTGAGACCAAGCGCACTTCGGATGACGTGGGAAGTTTTGCGCAAAGGTGTTTACATTGGCCTGGCGCTTGGTCTTGGCTTTCTCGTGCAGACCTATGGATTGATGTTCACTTCTGCAACAGTTTCGGGATTCATCACCGGAATGTTTGTGGTTTTGACGCCAATCGCGGCTGGCATCGTTTACAAGATTAAAGTGCCAATAGTTGGCTGGGTTGGCGTACTGCTTGCTGTAATTGGTCTTGCAGTC
>JACCDO010483726.1_pt1 | contig 11697 bp, 14 predicted proteins | sample 7446101 | NCBI WGS metagenome assembly JACCDO01 (sample SAMN15323440, study PRJNA562643) | freshwater metagenome | isolation source: river surface water | place: USA:Blue River Watershed | collected 2017-08-16 | reverse complement strand
TTAAAGATCATAATAAGCGTGCTATCGGATTCATCTGTAGAAATCTAAATCACGAGAATAAAGATCAACCGAAATATATTAATATCCCAGAGACTATTATCTACAAGAAGAATCAAGCTCTAATGGGTATTGATGTAGCCTTGCAACATGCTAAGAAAGACGGTTTGTATATTGTTGAAGGACCTGGAGATTTGATGCAATTGTATCGTTTGGGAATCCTTAACGCTGTAGCGGTTTGCGGTACTGCATTTACTGAGAATCATTTACTCTATTTAAAATCATTAGGTATCAGAAAGATATTCTTGAATTTTGATTGGGATAAGGCAGGACACGCGGCAACACAAAGAGTTCTTGAGACAATTCTTAAAGCAACAAGCGGCGTTAACTCTTTTGTTGTGATGCCACCAAAATCTATACAAGCTAAAGATCCAGACGAATTCTTAAAAGCTGTCACTGATCCTAATATTTATTTAGCATTAGAAAAACTATCTAGCTTTGAATGGCAAATTAAAAACTTTAGTGAGAATGATACGCCTGATGTCATTTGTGCAAAGATGATTCCTGTTATTGCTGCTGAAGATGCTGCGATTAAACGTGAGTTACTTATTAAAATATTATCTAACTTTACTAGTATTAGTGAAACATCTATCAGTACTGATGTTAGTAGTATTCGTAATAACAAATTTACTGAGAAATTAGATAAGTTAAAGACAGCCGCTGAACAATACACACGAAATGTTGTTGAAGATCCAGATAGTATTAGATCTCATATTGCAAATCATGAAATCTCTATCGAAAACATTGAGAAAGAATATCGTAATAATACTATCGGTATCAATTATCAGCTATCAAGATTTGATGCAATACAACAACAAAGACAAGAGAGCTTATCAGATGAAACGGCAACCTCATTCAAGATGAGCTATTTCAAACAATTAGAGCAAAGTCTTGAAGGTGGTATGAATTGGGCGTCAGGTTGCTTGATATATGTGGGAGGTCGTGCAAATAGTGGTAAGACTGCAACTTGCTTAATGATCGGTACTGATATTGCTTATAGTGATGAAAATGCAATTGTAATTATACACAGTACAGATGACTCTTATGAACAGATTGAGCCACGTATTAAAACTAATTTATTTAGAATTGCTAATCCACATAGTGAAATCAATTTAACATTAGGTATGGTCGTACAACCTAACATTAATATAAAAGACAAACCACAAGTTTATTGGGAAGCTTGGCAAGATGCAAACTCAGTATTTAGAGAACTAATTGAACAGGAACGATTAGTTATCATTGACGCAGAAGACGGCGCTACCCTATCTGTATTAGAAAGAAATCTTAGATACTATAGACAACGATATCCAAATAAAAAGATCATGATGATTTGTGACAATACACATAATTATATTGATTTCATGAATATGGAATCGACTACAAGAATTACTATGATTTCAAATCAACAAAAGAATCTTTGTACAAAATATCACGCTTGTATGATTGCAACAGCAGAATATAAGAAGAATATGTCATTTGATTATTCTAAGATTAGATTACCTGTAGATGATGATTTAGCTGATGCTCGTGCATTGATGTATAGACCTAATGTTATTTTTCACGTATACAATGATATTCATGATCGTAAAGAATATGCAGAAATCTTTTGGAAAGATAAAGATGGTAATATGCGCCCAAGACTTATGTTGCATTTTACTAAGAATAAAATCTCTACATTTAAAGAAAAGCTATTCTTAGATCTAGATCCACAGTCAGTTACTTTACATCCATTAGATAGAAATAAAGCGATGACTGATGCTGAAAAGTTTAGAGACTTAAAAGCTGACGGATATATTAAATCAGATGGCAAGAAAGTCATCTACGTTGATGCAGACGAGAATTACGATCAAGAAGAAGATTGACAGTAATTAAAAATACATTATAGTATAACTATTAATCCATGTCGAAGGAAGTAAAAATGAATGAAAAATCATTAGGAGTTTACGTCTATGACAAGAAGGTATTCTATTATTTAGAAGCTGGACAAGTTCATATGACTAACACAATTGAGAGAATTAAAAGAACTCTTTTTCAAAGAAATATCATTGCTGCTAATATCTCAGGGAGTTATTCGGCTCCTACCTATGAGATTCTTAGCGTAGCTCAAGCAAAACTTAAAGAATATAAAATGGAACCTATCTATTTAAGTAAAAATATTCAAGAGTCTTTAGAAAAGAAACCCGAATCACAAAGTAAGTCATGGTCTTAAATTATAAAAATGAAGATGAATTACGAGCATATTTAATTTGCTCTTATCTAGGTAAAAATTATGGATTGTTTAAATCTCCAGATCCATTAATGTTACTTACTAAAGAATGTTATGAAAAATATATTCTTTATATCTTCAAAAACCAAGAAGACATGCCGATTGAATTATTAAATCAAACAATAGAAGAAAGCTTCAGTAAGATTAAAATTCTTTTTGAAGACAAAGAAGTATCAAAAACTATAAAGAATCTAGCAACGATCTTTTTAAATGACTTAATAATGCAATACAATATAAAAGACTACATATTGATAAGTCCAAAGATACAGATCCCTACTACTTATGAAAATGTTTCGTTTAGCTTTAATATTTCTGCTTGCTTTATGAAAAGAGAAGCGAAGAATAGAAGTATTCATTATGTATCGTTCTTTCCCTTGTTGAATAGATACGATGCATTATTAGATGTTCCTACATTAGCAAAGTTAATAAAGCTAAATGAGTTAAACTATCGTAAAAATACAATGGTTTTTTTAGACTTATACGACGCTGATCTTCCTACTATCTTAAATCGAAATATGTATTTTAAAAAAGCTAACTTAACAAAGAAGTCTTTTACCATAGAAAACATTAAAGATAAGCATATAGTAAATGCTAACTTAAACTTAACCATTGCAAATAACCAAATAAGAAAGATACCAATGTGTCAAAACTTTTACTGTCCTATAAGAAAAGAGTGTCAGAATGAGTAAGGAAACTAAAGTCGGAAACTATGGTGAATTTAAAATTGCTAGTAATACGCAAATTGATTTACCTACAGATTTATTTCTAGGCGGTCCATGGCGTCATCTAGCTACAGTAATGAGAGGTCTTCGAGAGTATGTAGTATTACTTAATAAAAGTACTGGAAATATTTACTTAGAAGAAATCACTGCTACTGGTCAAATCATTTACATTGAAGACGAATCATTATGGATGGAGCTTTGTGCTTTTTGTACTGCAAAAGCCGTCACTTCTTTTGTTAAAGATGGTGAGGTAGTAATTGGCTCTTGGCAAAGGTAGTTGGAAGAATCAATTCTTCTTATATGAAAACGCCTCTGATTTTCATAACAAACTAAGAGAAATTTTTTGTACAGATCCTTATTTTAAACAGTTGCAATGTTTTCAAGAAGTAGCGATGTCGTCATTAGTATTAGATTATCCAAATAATAATGATGCTGTTGACTGGTATATTGAGAGTTTAAGATTAGTAATTGAACTTCATGGTGAGCAACATTATCGCCCTGTCTCTTTTACTAATCAAAGTTATTCTGAAAAAATGACAAACTATCATAATATAGTGTATAGAGATAATAGAAAGAAAACTTACCTATTAGACAATGGATATATGTATATTGAGATACCATATAAACTAAAGTCTAAATTGAATGCAGAAATGCTAAAACAAATAATATATGAATATGGAGACGAAGATGGATAACGAAAGTTTAATTTTAGAAATAGAAAAACGATTAATTCAAATGGAAGAGAGAAAGACATGGGATCCTAATGAAATTAAATTCTTTGGTCCATCAACAAGAACTCTTGCTTTTTTCAATCCTATCGTTGCTGAAACTGCGTTAGCAATTATAAGTCAATTGCATGAATTAGATATGCAAAATGACGAAATGATTATCTTGTTTCTAAATACAGATGGCGGTAATATAACTGACTCATTAGCAATTTACGATTGTATTAAATCTTTAAAATCTCCAGTAATGATTATTGTTACTGGTATTTGTGCTTCTGGCGGTTTGATTATTTTAGCAGCTGGTGATTATAGAGTTGCAACAGAGAATTCAATGTTCTTTTATCATCAACCTATCATTGATGTAGAAGCAGTAAACTCAACAAATGATATGAATTCAATAAAAGATTTATATCATTATCATCAATTACTATTAGATAAGATCATCAAGAAAAGAACTAAGATCAAAGCACGTGAATGGACTAAAAACTTTCAAGACAAAACTAGCTTTTATTTTGATTGTGAAAAAGCTTTAGAATTTGGATTTATAGATGTCATTAATGTTCCTGAGAAAAAATCTGTTAAGATAAAGGAAGACAAAAATGGCAAGTAGAGGACGCGGCGCTAGAATGAAAGGTGCTAACTTTGAACGTCAATTAGCAAAATACATTTCAGAAAAAACTGGTCTTGATGCCAAGCGTGGTTTAGGACAATCAAGATTAGGTGGATCTGAAATAGCAGATGTCGAAGTAGAGTACGTTCATATAGAAGCTAAGCGACATATCAAATGCAATATCAAAGCAGCAATGAGACAAGCTATTGATGATGCCAAAGATAAAGCAAAACCGCCTGTAGCTATTACTAAAGATGATAATGAAGAAGCGTTAGTTACAATGAGACTTGACGATTGGATAGAATTTTTCAAAGCGTATATAGAGAATAAAAAATGAAAACAAAAACATTTGATACAAACGAAAGAACATTATTAATTGATGATATAAAAACTTTTATAGAAACTTTAATAAATCTTAAAACAAATAAATCCGAAAAGAATTATTTACTCTTAATTGATATTATGAAGCCAACTTTAAAGTTATGGTCTACTGAGTTATCAAATAAGTCGATGTATCAAGTGTTTACTATTTACTCTCTATGTAGAATGTTAGATTCTGATGATAGGCCAATTGGAAAAGCTAAAGATAAACTAAAAAATTATAATAAGTATTGCGCACAAAACAGTATTAAGATTTATGATGATCTAGTTATGTTATTCTTAGAGTATCTAAAAAAGGATAAGCTAGAGATTCACAAATTCTACAATGATAACATTGCTAATAGAATAGTATATAGCATTGCTATGGAAATGAAATATGCAATGTTCGTAAGAATAAGATCAATAAATGCTTTGATGAAACGCGACTTATTATATTATGCAAAAACAAAGATCGACAAAACACTTGCTGAAAACCCAGAAAGTGTTTATATTTACGACATATATCTAGAAACTGAATTGTCTCATTGGGATAAGTACTTATTAAGTCTTATAACTCAAGGCTACACAGTCAAAGAACGATGTGATTTCTTATATATGAAGACAAAAAATTTAACCGTAGAGGAAAATAATTTATGGCAATCACTAAAGCAGATGCTATTAAACAACTAGAAGGTACTGGCGGCGTTAATCGTGCTAGTCATCAACAGGCATTAGTACAAAAGTTATCAGGTTCACCTGTTCAAAAGCAGGTTTATCATGAAGTTCCTGGTGGCGCCGATCTAACAAAGAATGTATCCAGAGAAGAATTACCTACCGTAGTTTTTAATTGGTTAAGAAGAGTACATCATTTTAAAGATGTCTTAGTTTCTTTATCATCTGACTATTCCAAGTTGAATACTAGAGATGTTAAAGTACTTGAATTCAATAACAAACAGGCTCAACCAGAATGGGAAATTCAAGGTAAGAGATGGCTTGCCGAAAGAATTGCAGATATTCTTAGACAAGAAAATGTTGTTGCTTTAAAAGTTGATAAAAGCGGGATTACTGCTTATTATGATAATGATAAGGTTTTCAATTCAACTCATGATAGTTGGTTGCCTAACTTAATCTTTACACCATTTAAACCAGGATTTTAAAATGATTTATAAAGACACTGCATTTACTCAAAACGCTAAAAAGATTATTTCTTTGCAAATCGATTTAGAAAAAGTAAATAAAGAATTAGCTGATTTAAGATTAGCTCATGATAAAACTTTAGCAGAACTCGAAGAAAGAGTTGCCGAAGTCAAAGCTTTGCGTAAGGCTATTTCTTTAATGGAAGAAGCTAAAGTTGTAGAACCAGCAGCTCCTGTTGTTGAACAAACAATGGAATTGCAAGAAGTAATTGAAGAACAAGAATTACTATTAGATGAAGCCAAACCTAAACGAGGACGTGGTAAGAAACAAAATGAGTTGCAATTGCAAGAAAAAGATAATAACTAGTAGCATCAACGTTAGAGTTATCGAAAAAACTAAAGATGACAAGTTGAATGAATTAAAAACGAGTATAGAAACTTTAAAGAAAACTATTCAGGAATTAGAAAAAGAAATAGTAAAATAATGAGAGATATAACTATCATTGCATATGCAAATCAATCTTCTTTGGGTATTCCTATGAACTATTATAGTTGGCAGGGACAACCTATGTGGCAATATGTTTATCAAAGATTTTCGAATTTAGATTGTAGTAACATTATTATTATTGGTCTGGATACTTTAGAGTCTGATCCAATAGAGAAATCTATAAAAGAGATTTTAAGTAAAGAGAGAACAACTGATGTACTATTGTTTGATATGTCTTTAGCCATGTTAAATGATAAGACGCTAGAGTGGTTTTTGAATAATAACAAAGCTGTTGTAGCAACTTCTTTTTTAAAGAATGCATGCTATGATTATTTGAATGATAAAACATTATCTAGTAATGAGATGTGTATCATTGAATCTCTTCAGAAATACAATAGAAGAAAATTGTTAGATGTTTTTGAGAACAATAACATTTCGAATTTAAATGAAATCTTTTCTCTTTATAAGAAAAACAATGAGATTTTATTTAAAGAACTAACGAATGACGAAAAGATAAAGTTAATAAATAAGAAAGATGCGCGCATCATTAACTTCTTAAAGAGTTAGCTCTCCTCAAGTATAGACACCCTTTTCTCTATACTAATTAACAATGATTTAACTGTAGCTAGTTCATTAGTAAGATGTACTATCATTTCATTTATCTGACTATTGGTAACAAACTTTTGATGAGCAATAGTTAAATCTCGAACACGCTCTTCAAGATTTGAAATACGGTTTAAAACGATTTTATCATTTACATTATTTGGATCGATCATTATATTTTTCCTATGAAGTGAGATAATATTGTAGAAGCAACTGTTGATAACCCAGTAATACTTAATTTTTCTTTAGTACTAATTTTTACATCCGTTAGATCTTTGTCAGTTTCACGTTGAATAGATTGCATAATATCAATTTGTTTCTCAATGAAATCAATTTTAGTACGCGATTCCGTTGACTCTTTCGATAATTCTAATAGGATATTTGACATTTGTCCTAGTATTGCTTTTATCTCATCATGTCTTTGTTGATTATGAGAATCACTAAGTTCAATACGATCTTCGAGAGCTTTGATTTTAATATTGTTTACGGTTTCGCGTGGTTGTGTCATGATAACCTCTAACTAAATACTACACCATAGCTTATAGTATCACTATTCATCGAGCATGCTATGTAATTATTAACTTATCATGATTTAAGATTGGTTTTCAAATTGTTATATTAGCTCCTAATAAAACGTTGGAGTCTGTCAAATATTAGGCTTTTTTTTAACTTTGTTTACGTACTTTTGTTATATCAAAATTTGATCGAGTAAAAAACTTATTTGTAGTTGTTGTCGATTCGGGAGGAAAAATCCCACCGACTATATTTTGCGGAACATAAGATGTGACTGCTCCAGTAACGATTTTTGGATACCAGAAGCCAATAGTTATATTATTTTCTTTTTTAACAGATCCAATATTTAACCAAACAAATTCAATACTAGCCAAACTAGGTAATGCAAAAATTTTGCGTTGATTTTGAAGTACTTGAAAAGCTTGAAATTCAGGAAGCAATTCATTGCAACTATTCAATCCAACATATATTAAATCACCTGTTATGTTTTTAATAAATAATTTTTGCCCATCGAAAATTCCTTTACTAAAAAAAGTATTATCTGCTAATAAAAAGAAATCTTTTAAATATGGATTTATATAACAAAATTTAGAAGTAGCAAAATTATTATCAGCGTAAGTTATATAATCAGTATTTTCTACACCATCGACTAATGCATCACCATTATTGTTAAACTTTTTATATGTAACAATATATCGACTTCTGTCACGCACAGATATATTGTTGTTGTAATCCCAATCATCCATACTGTTGTAAAATAATGAATGAGAATAATTGCCTTTATTAGGTAGTTGATTATCATTATATTGATAACCTGGTCTTCCACCACCGATATTGGCATTTATAAATGTAGAAAGAAAATAATCATTTAATGAGATAGGATGAATAGCTTCGTTTGCTTGATCAATTTTATTTTTAAATTTAAAAATATCAACACTTTGATTACTACTTATAAAATTCCATTGAATACTATTTGATCTATTTGAATTGTTATATTGAAAAGATAATGTTTTATCTAACATCACACCATCAAAAGTAGCTTGACTAATAGTCGATAAACGATCGTTTATAAGATTTTGCACCCAATTAGAAGTAACTAATCGAGAAGTATTATCATTCGCAGGTAATGCGGTGGCTTGTGCGTTTAAAGATGGAACACCTAGAAAAGACGGAGAGGTAATTGGTGCATAACTTGATAAATTAAAACCCGATATGTCGTTTACTGACAATATAGAATTAATCCATTGATTAGTGCCATTTACATTCCTATATACTAAAGCTTGACCAGGTTGTGAGTTAGTCAATACTACGTCAGTAAGATCATTTAATGCTGTTACTGGACTTGCATTAATATCATTAATGATTCCACGTACCCAACTAGTAGTAGCAAGATCAGTACCATTACTTTCAGGTAAGGGAGAAACTGCGCGCTGTATTTGAGTGAATACATTACTTGAGTTCTTTAAAGCAACATTAGTACTATCGCTTAAATTACTAACCGCTAATTGAGTGTTAACCCATTGACCATTTAAATGTCGCAACGTTTGATTATTATTTAGATTGTTACTTGTAATAGTTACATCAGATAAACTATCCAAACTCAAAGCATCAATTTTAGCTTTGGTCCAGAAAGTTGTAGCTATTGCGTTACTATTTGAATTAGTGTCTGGAGGCGGTGAAACTTCCCAAACGTCATCAGCTTCATTCCATTGAAGTTCAGCGCCGTCACCATCAGTGCCACGATACACTTGCATAATAGCGTTTTTAGCAGGATTGGGTGGATTGGCACTAGCTAGAGTAGTAGTATCGTAATTAAAGACAATAGATGGTCCAATAATATCTTTAAATTTTAATTTTTCATTTACAATAATATTGTTTTTAACAAGAGGATCAACGGATTCACCACCTAATTGACTCACTTTCTCAATAACCCATTCAGTAGTAGCAATAGAACTATCAGCGCTGCTGGCATGTGGAGAGTGACTTAATTTCCAAGATAAATCATTTTCTCCCATTAAACTATCGGGATCTTCAGACCAATAAATTTCAGCTGGACTGCCATTAGTTGTTGTATTTGCGCCATTTGCACGTTCAATAGAAACTAAAACAGTTCTTATATCAGCATTAACTCCACCACTTGTATCTTCTTCGACTAAAAGTAAAGGAGTATAATTCATATCAGATCCCAAATGTGGTCGTTTAATATAAGCTTGACCGGCATCAGTTAAATTAATAACTCTATCACTTTTGATTTCACCCTTAAAATGATTTGTTATATTTGTGTTATAAATATTATTGGCATTTAGTTTGGCAAAATTACTAGTGTTGATATTACCGCTATTGTTTAGTACAAGATTTTGAACCCAATTTGTAGTAGCTAAAGATTGATCCGAAGAATTTAAAGGAGGATCTTGATTAATAACAAAAGACTGTGTCGCACCCCTCCATTTTAGATACGCAGTAAAATAGTTTTCTTGCGCATAATCTTGACCAATTTTTAAAATATGTGCATCTTCAGTTGTCATTTGATTAGTATTTAATTTTAGAAAATATTTATCAGCAATAGGTAAATCACTATTTGCAGTCTTTCTACTAATATTTCCGTAACTATTGAATGATACTTTACCTGAGTTATCAATTACAATAGGAGCAAAGTTAGTATAATCAATTAATGTACCTATTTTAAGTAAATTTGTTCTAAACCAAGCTGTTCCATAAAACTCAGATGTACCATCTTCTGCCATCGATAATAAATTTCTACCGCTAACTAAATTGTACGTTTCGAATTGTTTTTGATTTTTAATAAATTTTGCAAAAGGTTGCGAATTATCTTCAACTGTTATAATTTCGTTTCCTAGTGTATTTTTAAATATATTCTTATCAGTGAAAGTATTACTCATAGATTTGCGAGCATAATCGCTTAAGTCTTGTACGTCAGCACTAATTTCAATCCATTCTTTATTAGGTGTCAAAGACTTTAACATGTAAACTTTATTATCTACAGAAGTTTTAACAACGTCACCGTCTTGAACATTATCTAAAGAATCTCTTGCTGCTATATCATCTACAACTTGCACACTAGTAATTGCAAGATCAGGTATTTGACTAATTGGAACCTTACCGTTAGAATCTAATGTAGCTACACCATCTGGTTGAGCTTTTTGTTCAATAGGAATAAATGATTCAATAACTGGAATATTTCTAGTCATATTACCGTCATCATTTAATACATAGCTAGATCCGAATACATCTTTTGCAATTTGTTGCAATTTGTTATCATGAATATTGTCAACAGATTGTAAATCTTCTACTTGTAATTCTAGCTCACTAACTCGATCTAACAGGTTGTTATCTGTTAGATTTTGAATCACAGTTTGATTGCCTATTGCTAATGTTTGGATATATAGTAACGATTCTTTAAGAGTTTTTGGTCGACCAGTAGTAGTTGTAGCGTCCCAAAATATAGCTCCACTATTAACATTAGCAAGATGATCACTAATAATAGTTGAACCATTCAATCCGACACTTAATACATCATCATAAATAGGTCCGCTAGTAAGTGTTTTTAAAATAGGATAAACTTGACTATTGATATAGTTACTAACAGTACTCATATTATCACGAGTTATATTAGAAAAATTTGTAATTAAATAACGATTAGACGCATCTGTAATAGTACTAGCATCTAACATTAATTCTTGTCTTATTTGGTCATATGTCATTTTAAATAACTCTCACTTGTACACTATCAATTTTTGGTGTAATATTTTTGTCATCGGTTTTAAGAATAGCTTTTATGTATAAATTATTATCAAAAACACTATCCGAAGACAATACATTTATTTCGTAGGATTCGTTTATAAAATCGGTGTCTACAACACTAGTATTTACAACAAAGAACAAACCTTTTTCTTGAATTGAAACAGCTGAAAAAATATCAAATCGATCTGGATTATTTTTTAGATAATTTAAAGATACAGGCTTCATCATGTAACCATAATTTTCTTTAGCACCTAGATAAACACGATGTCCAATATAATTACTACTATAATTAAATCCTTCAATAAGATATTTATGATTGAATGGATACAAGCTATCTTTGTTTTTGAGTTCAATTTCATTAATTGCTTCTGGAGAAATTATTTTACTATATTGATTAGTTTTAATAGTATGCACGCCATACTTCAAAAAGACTTTTCCGCTACGACTGATATTGTC
>JACCDO011331976.1_pt1 | contig 11698 bp, 7 predicted proteins | sample 7446101 | NCBI WGS metagenome assembly JACCDO01 (sample SAMN15323440, study PRJNA562643) | freshwater metagenome | isolation source: river surface water | place: USA:Blue River Watershed | collected 2017-08-16 | reverse complement strand
TGGTTTAGGAGCAGGTTTAGGAGCCGGTGGTGCTGGTTTAGGAGCTGGGGCAGGTTTAGGAGCCGGTGGTGCTGGTTTAGGAGCTGGGGCAGGTTTAGGAGCCGGTGGTGCTGGTTTAGGAGCTGGGGCAGGCTTAGGAGCTGGAGCAGGTTTAGGAGCTGGTACTACCTTAGGGGCAGGTTTAGGAGCTGGTACTACCTTAGGGGCAGGTTTAGGAGCTGGTACTACCTTTGGAGCAGGGACAGCTTTAGCCATTGGTTTAGCAAACAGTAGTTTAACCGAAGATGACACAGCAGGTTTTTCACATTTTGATTTAAAGTTACATTCTGGACCTACTGCCTTCCATTCTAATTGCCATAAAGACATTGGAGACTTGGGACCATTATTACCTGAAAATTCCCAGTTTTTAGATCCAAATTTAACATCCATTAATTCACCTTGACGATTCTTGTAATCAAATTTATCATTTGAACCATCAGAATTTCCACATAAGCCTTGAAGTTTTCCAAAAGCGTGCTCAGGTGCATTAACTTCAATTGTTCCACAATAATCGCCAAATAATGCCATACTAAAACCATTTGGAAACGAAAGTTTAAGTGCAACAGAAGTAAGTTTATCATCTCTCCATTCAAATTTCTGAGTTCCAAAAAATAATTCAATACCTCCAATTTTAAATTTTTTATTTCTAATAAGAGTTTGAGTATTTCCATTTACAAGAAAATTTTTAAGATTATAGGCATCAAATTCCATGACAATATTTTGGTATTTTACAACAAAACCATCCATGCAACTTGGAGTAATTCCTCTGTATTTCCCACCAGTATGTTTTTTAAGTGATTCTTGAATTTCAAAATCTCCATATTTTACCAATGTAAAAATTCCAGGTTCTTGCAAATCAAAAAATTGTCTATCGTAATTAACAAAATGAGGATCACCGCTTGCTACGCAATATTTTTTTGATTTTGACACCATTGATTTTTCTTTAAAATCTTCAGCTAAAATTGTTCCTTGTTTTGCAATATTTTTATCTCCAGTAAACATAACATCTAATAAACAACCTGATGTAATATCACTACATTGTTTTAAATTATTGATATCACAAGGTTTATTAGTTAGTTGATTACAAAAAGATAGGGCGTCTATTCCATTTTGGGTTTTTAACCATTTTACTTCATCATTTGTAAATTTTTCAGGTACTTGATTAACTGCTACTAATAGATGTCTATTTGATAATTTATAATCATTTTTAAGACATTCTGTAGTATTTGTAATTTTTTCAGGTACTTGGTTAATTGCTACTAAAAGTTTTCTATTTGATATGTTATAGTCATTTTTTAAACATTCAGTAGTATTTGTTGTAGTATTTGTATTTGTATCTGATGTATTTGTTACATCAGTGGTGTTCGATGTATTAGTGGCTAAAACCCACGTAACATTGGATAAGACTAGTCCTACAAGTAAGAACACGTGACATATTGATGTTCTACCCCTAATTTTTAATTGCATTGATGATCCTAACCCGCCAGATAGTTCGCAAACACTTTAATAATCAATTTTTTTATTTTTGTATTTAAAAATATTATTTTCAATTATTTAAAGATGTTTTAATTAATAACATATAATAATTCTAATAATGAATGAAAACAAAAAAAATGTTTGTATTGATATTGAATCTGGAAATTTAAATATTAAATCTATTGTTAAAGATGAAGCAGAATCTTATAGTTCATATAAAATACCAATGATAAAGGACGAGTTTTTTAATCATTCAAGAGGTTTAGAATTTAAAGAAGAATATTCGCGATATAAATCAATATGGGAAATTAAAGATATGATGAATGGAAAATTTGGGTTTCATGAAGGAGAAATTTCATGTGCACTTGATATACTATCAATTTATTTAAAAGGCCAAAAGAGAATTTACTTGGAGGCAAAATCATATTGTGAATTTTATTTAAACAGATTAATGATGCCATGTATATTATTATCATCTGTTTGTTCAGTAATAAGTGGAGTTTTTAACGAAGTTCCTCTTGCTGGTAAAATTATTGCAGGTGGTACTGCTTTAAATGCGTTTTTAATGAGTGTAATAAGTTACTACAAACTTGACGCACGCGCCGAGGCTCATAAAATGACAGCATATTCTTTTGACCAGTTAATATCCGAATGTGAATTTAACTCGGGTAAAATCTTATTATATCATACAAACAAAAATAAAAAATCAGCAGAAGAAAATAAAAAAATTAAACAATCAAATAAATCAAACAAATCAAACGAATCAAACGAATCAAATGAATATAACATATATGATAAATCAGAATCTGATGACAAAGATTTATATGATATTAACTATTTAAATAATTTTATTAATGACATCGAAAAAAAAGTAAGAGAAATTAAAGAGAAAAATCAATTTATTATTCCAGATGTGATAAGAAAAAGATATGGTAAAATATGTGAGCTAAATATTTTTACAGAAATTAAAAAATATCAAATTGATGAGCTGCTTTTATTAAATGATTTAAAAGTTGCATATAATGATTCTTTAGATTTTGAAAATAAAATTATAAAAGCAAAAAAAGAAAATAAAGATGTTGATGTTAATGATTACAAATTATACAGACAATCTTACTTGATAAAAGAAGAACATTTTAAAAAAGTAATAGCAAATAGAAAAGAAATATTAAATTTTGATGAAAAGTTTAAGATTTCTGATGAGCCTGAAAAATGTTGTCAGTTATTTTATTAATAAATAATCCAGCTTACACAATAAATTTTATAAAATATTTTGCTTTATTTTATAAAAGTTTATAATTTAGAAAACATCGACCTGAATCTTTTTTAAATTACAATATCTTTTGTTTTCTTTTTGGTTTTGGTAAGTTTATTATTAATATATGTCCCATATACTTGACCCTTGCGACCATCAGTAGTTTTACTGTAAGCTATATTATTTTCAACAATATAGTTAACACCCTTAATTACTATTTCATTTACTTCTTGTTCATCTTCTGATTCAGTGTCTGGTGATAACTCGGAACCAGAATCGTCAGATGATATATTAATTATTCCTGGTTTTTCAATTGGGGTTTTATTAAAAAACTTTTTTCGAAAACCCATTAATTTTTCTGTGTTAACTTCTTCGTCAGATTCAATATCACTACTTGATTCCAAATTTTTTTCTATTTTTTCAATTTGTTTTGTTTGATGTTCGAAATTTTTTGCTAAAAACATATCATCTAATTTTTTAAGTCCATTCCATGTTTCTTGAATTAGGTCTTTGTTATTATAACTAAGTATATTAATTTCGCTGTAATATTTCTTAATACCTTTTTTAGTTTGAAACAAAGTATTTTTAAGTCTATCAACAATATCAATATAATCTTTTTTTTCTTTTAATGTAAATTCACCATCCCCTGATAATTTTTCTAATTTACTTAAATTACCAGCAAGTACTTTGTCGTACAGTTCATTTTTATCTGTTTTAATTATTGAATTTGTTTTTGTGTCAACCATTGATGCGTGTTTATCATTTAGCGCTGTTACACAATATGAATGATTTTCTGGTTTTGATTTGTCAAAGTTAGTTGTTTCAATTAAATACATTAAACTAGACAACCCCTTATTCATTATAAATCTTTTTTGATCTACTGTTAGATAATCAATTGGTTCAACACCCGGTGAGCTTGTTATCACAATATTTTGAGTGTAATTGTTAACTATATTATTTTGGATTGTTGGTTTTGATTCCAACAATTTCATTCTATTTTGTAAATCAACAACTGTTTCAGAATTTATTGTAATTATTTGATCATTTTTTGTCTTACAAGTTTTTTGATGAGCCCAACGAGACTGTCTACAGCTAAAACATTTGTTGCAAAATGTACAAACATATTTTTTTTCCTCGACTTTTGGTACACATACTTTATTATGTTTCCATAGTCCAACGCGCGACTTGTATACTTTATTACAATTTTGACATATAAAATCCATTTTATTATTTATAAATTAAATATGTCTTTAAATACCGGCAATAAAATGTTTACATTAATTTACGTCATTACAATATATAAAATAAATAAGCTTCAGAATATTTATTAATTATTGTTAACAAAGTCAATAATATTAACAAACAAATGCTCTATACACAAATATTTTAATTATTATATTTCAAAAATAAAAAAAAATTTCGCGTGAACAAATCGTAAATATTTACAATAATGCATAAGACAACTAAGTATATTTATTAACGTTAACATGAATAATTAACATGAATTTATGATGTAATAAAATACTAATATAATAAATAAATAAATATTAACAAGTATATACGTATCATATAATGCGTATATGGTTAAGTAAACATTACATAATTGACGTAAATCAATGTATATAATACTGTTTATTTTATAACAGTATCGCATAATTTAGTTAACTATTAACTAAATATTGAATATAATACTAAACTATTTACTATGGTTAACAGTACATTGACGATAATTGACGTATTGTAAACTGGATATTTACGTTTATTTAACAAATATTTACCTGTAAATGCATGTAATGCAAATAATATATTAAACGTTAAAAAATAACTGATTTATTATGTGGGTTACAACTAAACTATTACATTAAATAATTATTATGTTAACAAGTATTTATTTTGTAGTACTATATATATTGTATTCTTATTTAATTAATAATTATTAACCGGTTAACGTAAAAAAAAGCCTCGCGCGCGAGAAATTTTTTTTATAAAGATATTTGTTATTATTTTATAACTTAAAATATAAATTACCGAATTCATCAAAATTTTATCGGCTGGACAAAAACTAACTAACTGTTAAATTAATGGATTTTTTATATCAACATATATCAATATTTTACCACACGCGAATTTTTCCGATTTCACTAATTTATAATTTATAAAATAAAATTTTAGTAATTCCAATATAAAAAAATAATTCCAATAGATTTATAATAAAAGCTTAAAAATGGTACATTTATTTTTATTTCATAGAGATTTACGTATTCAAGATAATACCACGCTAATTCACCAATTGAAAACAACAGAAAGCCCAGTAGTTCCTATTTTTATATTTCCACCCGAACAAATAGATAGAAAAGCAAATAAATATTTTTCAGATAATGCGGTGCAATTTATGTGTGAGTCATTGCACGAATTAGCAGACGAAATTAAAAAACTCAAAGGCAAAATGTATTTTTTCCGGGGTGACAATCTTAAAGTATTAAAGGCGATTCATAAAAAAACACCTATTGAATCAATTGGGTTTAACATTGATTATACCCCTTATGCTAAAGCTCGCGACCAAGCAATTAAAACCTGGTCCGATGCAAATAACATTATTTGTTTTATGAAGGAAGATTATGCGCTATTTGATTTACTTGGTGGTCAAACTAATAAAGCAAATGGAACTCCTTATTTGGTATATACTCCATTTATGAAACATGTGCTTGGTAATTTAGAAGCCAGACCTGTTGATAAATTTAAATCCTGGGCATTTACCAAGGCCAAAGATTTGGAATCGGTCAGTTATCACATTGATGTAAAATCAATAAATGACTTTTATAAACCTAATGAACAAATTAATGTACACGGTGGACGCTCAAATACCTTAAAAATTCTTGCTAAACTTGATAATTTTAAAACTTATTCTAAATCTCGTGATACATTAACCTATAAAACTACATTTTTAGGTGCATCATTACACTTCACAACATGTTCAATACGCGAAATATATCATAAAATGGTGGATGTACTTGGTAAAAGCTCAGGGTTAATAAGGGAGTTGGTTTTCCGAGATTTTTATATCAACATTATTCACAATTTCCCTCGAGTATTACAGGGACAGATTAAGGGTAAAAACAAATCTTATAAAGAAGAATATGATAACATTACTTGGTCTTACAATAAAAAACTATTTGAAGCCTGGTGTACTGGTAACACGGGGTTTCCTGTTATTGATGCTGCTCAACGTCAAATGAATACAACAGGTTACATGCATAATCGTTGCAGAATGATTACCAGTTCATTTTTAACAAAAGACTTACATATTGATTGGTTGTGGGGAGAACAATATTTTGCAACCAAGTTAGTAGATTACGACCCAATTAACAATTCACAAGGGTGGCAATGGTCAACTGGTAATGGGACTGATGCACAACCATGGTTTAGGATTTTTAATCCTTGGACACAACAAGAAACTCACGATGCAAATGCAGAATATATAAAATTATGGGTACCTGAATTGGCTAATGTTAAACCTGGAGATATTCACAAATGGTTTAAACCAGAAGTTAGAGCAAAATATCCAGGAATTTCATACCCAGCACCAGTTGTTTCACATGATGTTGAAAGAAAAGATACAATTGTTCGATACAAAGCAGGATTAAAGTAATTATTTTTAATAATTAAAAAATTGAATTTTTAAGTGTTATTATTATAAATTAATTAAATTAATGGATTCTAAATTGGAATATATTAATAAAATTTTATATACTGAAAATAAATCAATTGAAACTACACCAGAATATTTATCATTTGTTGAAGAATTTAAAAACTCAAGTATTGACGACAAATTTAATAAATTCGCTGATGTTGTGCTAACAAACAGTTATCATAAATCAATCGTCAACAATTGTAAAATTATTTTGCTTTGTAAAGCTAACTCGGGAATTACTGGTGCGACAAATGAAAAAAACATTAATTATATTTATTTTTTATTAAATAAAAATCTTTAATATTATATAAAATGGATTTACGAAAATTAGTTTACAAAAAACCCGCACATACTACTGATGCTGATAAGTTTGTAGAATCAAAAAATTATAAAAGCCCTGAATATTTATTAAAAACCGAAGATATTTATTTTAAACATAATGATAAAAAATTAAAATCACTTGTTAATTTTTTTTGTGGAACAAGAAACTCAATTGAATATAAAAACAGATTTGCTAATTCTTATGTAAAAAATTTTTTATATGGAATTAAAAAACCAGTATGGCAAGCATTTTTCAATAAATCACAACAAGAACAAATTAATGAATTAAATCTATTAATTACTCAATTTAATAATTCTGTTAATAACACACCTTCAACATATATAAATATTACAAGCGATGCTGAAAAATATACTGTTGAGCTCGGAAAAGTTGTACAACCTGAAAAAACATATACGGAATTTATTAATTTTTTATTTACAGAACCATTACAAATGCTAACATTATTTGTATTATTAGAAAATGATAACGAACATATTGCACCATTAAAAATATTAAAATATGAGCTTGAAATTAGAGTTATTATAGAAAATGTTTATAACACTAATTTTGATGCTGTAAAAAATATTATAACTGAGTTATTTGAAATACCAGCTGACTTTGATTTAACAACAATAACAAAAGATAATTCAGGCGAATATTGTGGGGGATTATCAATGTTTGAAAAATATGGCGGTAACATAACATTTTTTAATGGTAGATTAGAAGATTTATTTAGATTCAGTAGAAGTTTTGCTGGTAGTAAATTAGATTATTTTTTTAAATCAATATTGGATTCATATTTTAAAAATGGTTCAGAAGTTCCGCGTGCCAATAGAGAATTTATTGATGGATTAAATGCTGGTCTTAATGTAACTTATAATTATTCTAATACTTCAGATTATTATTTGACATTTTCTGATATTGATAGCTCTATGAATAATTTAAGATTAGCAGATCTAATTTATTTTTCTTATTTTTTTAATACTAAAAATGTTGGAACAAATATAAAAGAAAAAATAATGGGGTCTATGCTTTATGGGTTTTGTCATGAAATAGGTCATGAAGTTGATAGTTGCTTTAATGGTTTACATGGATATAGAAGATTGGGTGTACTTAATGGCATAGTTCCTGGTAATACAGATATTGATAATATTAACTCATGGATTACTGGAAATGAAGTTGAAGCAGTTGCTGATATATTTAGTTATAAAATGGTTGCTTTACTGTTAGAGCAAATATCAAGCAGTGAAAATATTAAAAAAGATGTTGTAAGGTATATGTTATTTATGACATGTGGAGATAGAACAACTTTTGGTCATGCTGATACTATGATGAGAGTTAATTACATTAGATATTTTCCAGAGTTTGATAAATACTTACCACAGGATAATTCTTATTATGTAAAATATCTAAAATATAAAAATAAATATTTGGCTCTAAAAAACCAAATAAAATAAAAGTTGATTAAATTAATATTTAGTTTATTACTAATTTGTATTAATTTTAATTTTGTCAGATTCATATGAAATTGATATTAGTGAATTGGATTCACTAATTGAAACAAAAAAAATTCCACTACCACACAAATATAATTGCGGTTGTGAAATATTATCTGGAATTTTTATTTTGAGTTTTTTAGTGGTGTTAGTTGTTGTACTAGTTACATTAAAAAAATATTCATAAAACAAATTTAATATTGCAACTCCAATCCATTTAACTCAATTGTTTTTTTACTAAAATTCATTATAGTATTTGTTGCTTTCATAAAATCAGTTCCAATTAAAATATCAACTTGATTTGGCTCATCCTCTGTTTTCGCATCTGCTAGCACAGATAATTTAATAGGCACACTTGTATAATTATCGGATTCTGGATTGGACTTTAATTCCAACTGAGTACACCAAATCATTCCGTAAGTTTTGGTAACCCCGTTGATACCATTGCAATATGTTCGTGATTTTTTATCAACAAGGTGTTCTAAACCTGTTTTATTAACAGTTGATACGAATGTTGTAGAAGTTTGGCATCCACTATCAAATAACACATTTACTGGAACTCGATTTATTCGTCCTTGAACACAAATCATATCACCTGAATCTATCTGATTTGGAATAAGTTGGTTTGCTACTGCATAATTTTCTTCAATAACCGGATCTGGAGTAGAATCGGAATCAGATTCTGTATCTGATTCCGTGTCTAAATCTGAGTATTTTGATTTTTCAACTTCAAACATATTTTCAATTAAAATAGCCAATATCCCGTTATCTAAAGTTGTGTGATCAATACTTGGATAATATTGTTTAAAAAGATTTACTATACTAATATCTAGATCTGACATTGGTTTTATTAAATAATTACACATTAGTTATTAAAATCAATTTTTAATTTATTTTATACTTGGATATTTGCAATTGTTTTATTTTATACTTGGATATTTGCAATTGCTTTATTTTATACTTGGATATTTGCAATTAAATGGATATGGTCGCTGGGATAAGTGCTATTGGGTATATCTGTTTTCTCTAAATAATCTGAATCAACCGGTTCCACATTTTTTACAACACATTGACTATTAACAAAAATATAGTCTAATGTCATTCGTTGACCAGTAAATGAATTTGTATTTGTATATTTATTTTCTATACCAGTAGCAATTTTATAAGCACTTTCATAGCCTTTATCGCCCATAATCCCATAAACTTTATATGTTGGTCTTGCATTAAAATCACCTGCTATAATAACTGGTAATTTCCAATTATTATTTAACTTGTCAATCTTACTTAATAAAAATTCTATTTGTTCATCTTGAATAGATTCTTTATCTTTTATATAAGGATGATGAAGTCCAGCAAAATAAAATCTGTTACTTGTTTCATCTAGTTTTTCAAACAAAACAATATTTGATGCACATTGTTGTAAACGTAATTTTAATTCTTCTTCTGACCATTTATTTTCTTTTTGTTGGTTGGTAAAATAATTGGAATAATCGGGTGCTAAATTATTAACTAATTTAAGCTTTTCTAATTTAAATAAAATTAATATTCCCGGATTTTTGGCACTTGTATAATCTTTATAATTTGCCCTAGATTCTTTTGATTTAGGAGGTTCACATGATGTATAAATATACCCATAATTATTTTCATTACAATATTTTGAGAAAAACATTATTTTATCATATTCTACCTCGCATAATAAACAAATATCAGGTTCGTTTTTGCTAATTATTTCCAAAATTAAATTTTTTCTATAATCCCAATAAATAAATTTTGGTTTTTCCATGCTTTCATATTTTTTTTTCCATAGTGGTGCATCAGCTAAAATATTCCAAGACATTATTTTAACGTCTGGAAAAATATTTCCACCCGATTGTTCTATTTTGTTATATTGTATTTTATATCTTTGTGATTTTTCCAAATTATTGATGTTTAACATATAATTATTATAAGATATTATTTTTTACAATTAATAATAAATTAAATAAAATCAAATTAGACAATTAATTAACCAAGTCTTATCAAACTAATTAAAAATCGTAAAATTCTCTCCAAGTATTAATTCTTGCTCGCACAACATCAATGTTGTCTGGAGTTTTAACAACTGTTCCCTCAATGCAAACAGGTTCTAGCATATTGGGTTGATTTGCAACAGCAGAGTCGCCTAATCTAAAGCACTTGGGTACTCCAGAATCCAATCCAATATGAAATCTACCTTTCTTAGACTCCTTACCAGGTGTTTCTTTCGCAACATCACGAGTTTCAAATGTGAGATTACCAGCTTCGTCTTCAACGAAAAAAGATTGTTCGGATGATTTCATAGCAAATCTTTCAGTGTCTCGGTCAATTCGCTGAGCAAAGTTACCACCAACTCCGAAAACTATATTAGATGCACACCAACCTTCTTTAACCATCAGGTCTAAAATACTAGCAATCTTTGGAATGTTTAATCCATCGCCATAAATAATCTTGTACTGAGATGGTAAAACCTTAAAACCCTTAGAGTTTGTTGTTATGTGTTCTGACAAATTAGCTTCAATGATTTTAAACAATTCACTAATTGTTTCAGCTGGTGTCATTTCACTACCATCAGACTTAAGTAAAGAAGAATCAGGTCTAATTACAAAAGTTCCATCGCGACTCATGATAAGCTCTTTCAGCTCTCCACTGGTTACTTGGTACACAAAATTTCTTAGGTCATAGGTATCGGCCACATATGACAAAATACCAGTAGGATATGCTTTAAGAACACGTCTAACTTGTTTAAATTCACCTTCGCGACCTTGCATCATAGCCTGGTTATGTTCAATAGCAGCAACAGAATATCCAACCATATGACCCGCACCCATTTTACTCATCACATGGTTAATAGCAGGTAAGGTATCAGAACCCATTGTCACATACAAAATAGAACCACAACCCCTTCTTGCTGCTTGCATACAAGTTACTCCTCGCAAAGCAAAACATTGAAGAGCAAAAGGAAGCCAACCATTTAAGACTTCATCAGTTGTTGTGTTTTTAAGAGCAGCTTTGATTACTTTGGAGTATCCAAGTGCATTAGTTGCACAAGTGGTTGAGTACCAAATAGTTTGAAGTATAAGAGGTTCGAAATGCGACACAATCTGAGCACAATCAGGGTCAGTGTTTTCAATTGTAACAATTGGTATCCCAACTGGTACAATTGTTCCTTCAGGAAGACCAGATAACTTTAATGGCAATCGACCTTCGTGACCAAAAATAATTTTAATCCAAGGCCAAGGATTGAAGTGATATCGCCCATCGTGAACAGGAGTAGAAAAGTGTTGAGCTAGAAATACAATAGCATCAAGCAAATGCTTAGGGGTAACACGAATTGAAGCTAGTTCTTGGGCTAATTCCTGAACGCCAGCAACAATAACATGGGAGTCTCTTGCACCCTTTCT